>Ga0209643_1001212_pt1 | contig 26616 bp, 25 predicted proteins | sample AutmiccBRH37_all_FD_187383 | JGI IMG/M metagenome (GOLD analysis project Ga0209643, IMG submission 187383) | Deep subsurface microbial communities from Mt. Terri, Switzerland - Autotrophic microbial communities BRH/37_all (SPAdes) (version 2) | ecosystem: Environmental > Aquatic > Deep... | reverse complement strand
CAGTTCGCGGCCGGTGGCCTCGATGCCGTTGATCAGGCCCTTCCACTTTTCCTCGTCCTTGACCTCGGCGGGAATCGCCTCGAGGGCGCGCTGCATATTGTCCATCACCGACAGCATGTCGCGGGCAAAGCCGGTCGCGGCATAGGCGCCGGCGTCCTGCGCGTCCTTTTCGAGGCGGCGGCGGACATTCTGGGTCTCGGCCTGGGCATAGAGCACGGCCTGCTGCGCTTCGGCGAGTTCATCTTCCAGCGCCTCGATCCGGTTGTCGGCATTTTCAGCCTTTGGGGCCTCACCCTCATTCTCGGACCCATCGTCCTTCATCGAGTCCGGTACGCCCTCCAGTTCGGCTGCGGCGGCCTTGTCGGCTTCATCGTCCTGGGGTTTCTGCTTCTGATCACTCATGTTCTAAATCACTCTAATTTCAGTTATTTGGTCAACAGTCGCGACAGGGTTTGCGCGGTGAAGTCTACCATGGGTACGATGCGCGCGTAATTCAACCTTGTCGGGCCGATCACGCCGACCACGCCGACCACCTGTCCGTCGCCGTCCTTGTAGGGCGCCGCTATCACAGATGAGCCGGAAAGCGAGAATAATTTATTCTCCGCCCCGATAAATATTTTCGCCGCTTCGGCGTCGCGGGCATTGTCGAGCAGCCGGGCAATTTCCTGTTTGCCTTCCAGCTCGTCGAGCAACCGTCTTACCCGGTCGAGATCGGCCAGCGCGCTGTCGTCCTTGAGCAAATTGGCCTGCCCGCGGACGATCAGGACCGGCCGGTCGGAGGGATCGCGGCTCCAGGTGACCATGCCCGCCTTGACCAGCTCTTCCGATGCCTTGTCGATCGCCAGTTCGCCGGCGCTGATCTCGCGGTCAAGCCGCAGCAGCGCCTGGCTGAGCGTCAGACCGCCGAACCGGGCGCTAAGATAATTGCTCGCTTCGACCAGCGCGGATTCCGAGACGCCGGGCGGCAGGTCGAGCACCCGGTTTTCGACACCGCCGTCCTGACTGACGAGGATCGCCAGCCCCTGCCCTTCGGACAATTTCACGAAACTGAACTGCTTGAGCAACGGCTCGCGCTTGGGCACCAGCACCAGACCGGCGCACGAGGACAGGCCGGAGAGAATGGAGGTGGTGGCGCGCAACGCATCTTCGACCGGCCCCTGCTCGGTGATCTGCCGCTCGATCGCTTCGCGCTCCTGCTGCGACGGTTCCGCCGCCTGCATCATGCCATCGACAAACAGCCGCAGGCCCAATTCGGTCGGCACCCGCCCGGCGCTGGTATGGGGCGCGGCGAGCAGGCCGAGTTCCTCGAGATCCTGCATGACGTTGCGGATCGAGGCGGGCGAGAGTTCGAGGCCCGGCGCTTTCGATATGGTGCGCGAACCGACCGGCGCGCCATTGTCGAGATAGGATTCCACCACCACCCGGAAAATATCCTGCGCGCGGGTGGTCATTTCGGTGATCGGGGTGTTGGTCATGGGTGTTAGATAGGTGAATTGTCAGGAGGTTTCCAGCGCACAATTTTAGAGCTGCGGTGCTCCGCACTTGATGCGGAGTTGGTCCGGCGAATAGGTCTCTCCGCCGCCAGAGCTCCGCATCAAGTGCGGAGCACACAAAGTATATACGGGCACGTCTGGCTCGCCTCTCCCTGTGGGACAGGGATATTACATCCGTCATTGCGAGCGGAGCGAAGCAATCCAGAGCTTCGCGCGCAGACGCTCTGGATTGCCGCGTCGCTTCGCTCCTCGCAATGACGGCTGGATGATGACGATTTGTCGGGAGAGGAATAGGGTGGCAACCACTGGCGTCTTTCTCTAAGCAACCCCCAACCAAGCCACAGGAGAATCACCCATGCGACCATCGGGCCGTGCGCCGGACGAAATGCGCGCCATTTCCATCGAAACCGGATTTACCAAACATGCCGAGGGAAGCTGCCTGATCAGTTTTGGCGATACAAGGGTATTGTGCACCGCCAGCATCGAGACGAGCCTGCCGCCATGGATGCGCGGCAAGGGGACCGGATGGGTCACCGGCGAATATTCGATGCTGCCCCGCGCCACCCATACCCGTGGCTCGCGCGAAGCGGCGCGCGGCAAGCAGTCGGGGCGCACGCAGGAAATCCAGCGGCTGATCGGACGCAGCCTGCGCAGCGTCGTCGACCTGAAGAAGCTCGGCGAGCGGCAGATCACGCTCGATTGCGACGTGATCCAGGCCGATGGCGGCACCAGGACGGCGTCGATCAGCGGCGCCTGGGTGGCGCTGCGGCTGGCGGTCAACGGGCTGCTCGACCAGAAGGTGCTCAAGGAAGACCCGATCCAGCAGAAGATCGCGGCGATCAGTTGCGGTATCTTTGAGGGCACGCCGGTGCTCGATCTCGACTATGACGAGGACAGCAATGCCGGGGCCGACGCCAATTTCGTGCTGACCGGTGACAGTAATATCGCCGAGGCGCAGGCGACCGCCGAAGGCCAGACGTTTGACGAGGAACAATTGATGCGGCTGATGCGGCTGGCGAAGATCGGCTGCGGCCAGATTTTCGAGGCGCAGGATCGGGCGGTTGGCTAGGAAGTAAATTAAGAACGTCATGCCAGCGAAGGCTGGCATCCAAAGCATTAGTGCGAGGCTCACAATCTTTGGTTTGGGCCCCAGCCTTCGCTGGGGCGACGATGAGGAAATGGAATGACCCACCGCAAACTGACCCCCGGCAAACTCATCATCGCCAGCCATAACCAGGGCAAGGTACGGGAAATCCGGGCCTTGCTTGAACCTTTTGGCATCGAGGCGGTGTCGGCGGGCGATCTGGGACTGCCCGAGCCGGATGAAACCGGGACCACGTTCGCCGAAAACGCATTGCTCAAGGCGCGGGCGAGCGCCGAGGGAGCGGGTTGCGTGGCGCTGGCGGATGACAGCGGACTGTGCGTCACGGCGCTGGGCGGCAGGCCGGGGGTCTACACCGCCGACTGGGCCGAGCGCCAATGGTTCGAGGGCGAGCCGGGCCGCGACTGGTATATGGCGATGGGCAAGGTCGAGGGGCTGTTGGCCGAGCAAGGGCGGGATGTCGACCGCAGCGCCCATTTCGTCGCGACGCTGGCTTTGGCCTGGCCGGATGGTCATTCGGAAATATTCGAGGGGCGGGTCCAAGGCAATCTGGTCTGGCCACCACGCGGCACGATGGGATTCGGCTATGATCCGGTGTTCCAGCCGGTCGGCCTGGAGCAGAGTTTTGCCGAGATTGATCCGGCGCAGAAGCAGGCGATGAGCCACCGGGCGGATGCGTTCCGGAAACTGGTTGGGGCGTGTCTCTAAGGATTACCGTTCGCACTGAGCTTATGGAAGTGCGCCTATCGGCGTGAGGTGTCCTTCGACAGACTCAGGACAAACGGTTCGTCATTGCTTGGCCTCCACGGCTCCGCATCAAGTGCGGAGCACAAAGCCTAGCCCTTCAGCGGATCCCGTCCGACAATATTACCCGCAGGACTGTAGCGGCAGACCAGATAGTCGGTGCGGTCGCTGCTCGCCAGGGCGCAGCCGATCCGCTGGCTGGTCGGCCAGATCATCTGGGTATAATGGGCGACATCGCCCCAGGTACCGGTGGTGCTGTTGCCGGGGACCAGGCCGGGCTTGAAATAGCGGTCCTCGTCGGCCCAGGCACCGACCATTTCGGCATAGCTGTAGGCGTCGCGGGTGCCCATCCAGAGATTTTCGCCCTGCCGGGGATTGCGCCCCGTCTGCGGATCATGGGCAAATTTTCCGGTGCGGGCCAGGGTCGCGGCGTATGTGGCGGCATCCTTTGCCAGTTCCGCGTTCCAGGCCAGCTTGGGGGCGCCGACACTCGCCCGCGTTTCATTGTGGACTCGCATAACCGCGCTTTGCAGACGAGTCTCGCCGCGCGGTTTGGGCATCATGCTGGTGCGAGGCTCGACGACCGTTGTCGGCGACGGACTTTGCGATGGTGTCGGAGAACAGGCCGCAATGGCTGGCGCGAATAGAAGGATGGCGCTAAGGGCGCGGACAATATGCATGCAATGGCCTCTATCAGGGAAAAGATGAACGGGACCGATATGGGCCCCCTCGCCCTGTATATCCACTGGCCATTCTGCGTCTCCAAATGCCCCTATTGCGATTTCAACAGCCATGTCCGGGAACAGGTCGATGTTGCCGTGTGGCAGGCGGCCTTGCTCGCCGACATGGCGCATGAGGCGGCATTGACGGCGGGCCGCAGGCTGTCGAGCATCTTCTTTGGCGGCGGCACACCCTCGCTGATGCCGCCGGCGCTGGTCGAAAGGCTGATTGCAGAGGCGGAGCGCCACTGGGGCTTTGTCGATGATATCGAGATCACGCTGGAGGCGAACCCGTCGTCGGTCGAGGCGGCAAATTTTCACGATCTGGCCAGGGCCGGGGTGAACCGGGTCTCGCTGGGGCTGCAGGCGCTGGATGACCGGACGCTTGGTTTTCTCGGACGGGCGCATGATGTGGCCGAGGGCCTGGCCGCCCTCGACACCGCGCAGCAGGCCTTTGAACGAGTCAGCTTTGACCTGATCTATGCGCGGCCCGGACAGTCGCTGGCGGACTGGCAGGCGGAACTGGAGCGGGCGCTCGGCTTTGGCACCGGCCATCTGTCGCTCTATCAATTGACGATCGAGCCGGGCACGCGATTCGAGACCTTGGTGCGGACCGGGGCGCTGGTTCCGGCCGACGACGACCATTCGGCCGACCTGTTCGAACTGACGCGGGAGATGACGACGGCAGCCGGGCTCCCCGCCTACGAGATCAGCAACCATGCCAGGTCGGGCCAAAAAAGCCGCCACAATCTGACCTATTGGCGCTATGAGGATTATGTCGGCATCGGCCCCGGCGCGCACGGCCGGCGGCTGGATAGCGCGACCGAGCGGCACCGGAAGCCGGAGAATTTCCTCTCTGCCGTCGAGCGCAACGGCAATGGCCTGAAGGTCGAGCAGCTGCTGTCGCCGGAGACGCGGGCGATGGAGGCGCTGATGATGGGGCTGCGGCTGGCGGAGGGTGTGGACCTGGAAGAACTGGAGGCGAAAACGGGGCCGGCGGCGGCTGCGATGGTGGATGGCGACGAGGTGGCGAAACTGGCCGCGCTGGGTTTTGTGGACCAGCAGAAGGGCCGGTTGACCGTCTTGCCGACGGGCATGCCGCTGCTGGATGCGCTGTTACCAAAGATTATTTCCGATGGGTTCCGCACTTGATTCGGAGCTGCGGAGGCGGAGAGTGGCATTCGCCGCCGAAGCTCCGCATCAAATGCGGAGTTCTATCGAGACAAATAATTCCTCTCCCCTTGAGGGAGAGGATGTTTGGACTTTGATTCCGGGTCTGCTAAACCCTTTCCGTTCACCCTGAGCCTGTCGAAGGGTGGATAGACGCCATGCTTCGACAGGCTCAGCACGAACGGGGCTTATGGCCGATACAGCTCAAACCATCATCACCGCCTTCTCCGACCATCTCCGCGATGACCGGCGGCGGTCGGTGCATACGGTGCGCGCCTATGTCACCACCGCGGAGCGTTTCTGTGCATTCCTGATGGAGCATATCGGTGGCGGCGTTGGCGCAGCGGAGATCAAGGCGCTCAAGCAGGCGGACCTCCGGTCCTACCTCGCTTACCGGCGCGGGGAGGAACTGACCAACAACAGCGCGGCGCGGGAATTGTCGGCGCTGCGGGCGTTCCTCAAGTTTGTCGGCGGCGACGAGGTGCATATCCCCAAGATCAAGGGGCCGAAGGTGAACCGCGGCGTGCCTCGACCGGCCTCACCCGACGATATCGTGGCGCTCGCCGGCGATGTGCAGGACAATGCCTCCGAGGACTGGATCGGCGCGCGCGACTGGGCGGTGCTGCTATTACTCTACGGCTCGGGCCTCAGGATCAGCGAGGCGCTCGGCCTGACCGGCGAGGTGCTGCCGCTGTCCGACACGCTGCGGGTGACCGGCAAGCGGGGCAAGACCAGGATCGTGCCGCTGCTGCCCAAGGTGCGCGCCGCGATCGAACATTATATCGATCTGTGCCCCTATCCGATCAGCAATGATTTTCGCCGCTGCAAGAATGATGATATCAGCGGCTCGCCGCTGTTTCGCGGCAAGCGCGGCGGGCCGCTGTCGCCAAATATGATCCGCCGCGTGGTGCAGCAAGCGCGGACCAAGCTCGGCATTGCCGATACGACGACACCGCACGCCCTGCGGCACAGCTTTGCCACGCATCTGCTGGCGGGCGGCGCGGATTTGCGCAGCCTGCAGGAATTGCTGGGCCATGCCAGCCTGAGTTCGACGCAGATCTATACGGCGGTCGATGCCGCGCATCTGCTCGATGTTTATCAGAATGCGCATCCGCGAGCCGGTTGAAGACAAAACCGTTCGGGCACGAATTTCCAAACCAGCCATTTTCGTCACTGCAGCAGGATGACACAAGAGTTTATCTGGCATTTGTGCCGCCCGGCCGTTAGCGTCCGTTACCGGAACAGGCATATACGTACTGACCCGGATTTCAATCAGCCGATCAGCGGCTATTTTTATGGAGCACGGACCTTACGCCAAGCTTTCTGGCAGGCTATGGTCAAAAACCTGAACGCAAAGGAGATATTGTTCCCGTGTCGATGCAGATTCTACTCGCCACCGATCTCACCGCGAGAGCAGACCGTCCGTTCGCCCGGGCCAAATTGCTCGCCGACGTCTGGAACGCGGATCGCACCTTGCTGTTTGTCAGCAGTCCCAAAACCGAGGTGGACATCGAGAAGGTCGAGGCCCTTCTGAGGCGCAATTATGGAGCCGATGCGGAAGGTTGCAATCTGGCGATAAATTACGGGAAGCCGCCCGAAGTCATTGCCGATACCGCCTCACAACTGGGTAGCGACCTGATCATTGTCGGTGCTGCCCGCCACAACAATATTTCCGATTTTTTCCTGGGCACTGCGGTCGACCATCTGGTCCACCATGCCACAGCCCCTGTCCTTATCGTGAAAGAACGGCCGCGCGCGCATTATGATCGAATATTGGTGGCGACCGACTTTTCGGAATTTTCGGCTCATGCGCTTCGTACGGCTATGGAATTTTTCCCCGACGCGGACATCGAACTGGTGCACAACTATCATGTGGCTTACGAAGCCTGGCTCAAATCCGACGGCGTAGCGACGGAAATGCGGTCCGGCGCGGAAAAGGAACTGGATGATTTCATGACCCGCCTGAACCTGCCGGGGAAAGACGCGGGGCGCGTCACCCCCCGCCTTGTCGAAGGCAATCTTCACCAGTCGATATTCAACATGCTCGATACCGGTGATTTTGATCTGCTGGTGCTCGGAACGCACGGTCGCAGCGGTTTTGTCATGGCCGCCATCGGCAGCCGAGCCAGTGAAATGATGGGCTGGTCGCCGGTGGATGTGTTGATGGTCAGGAAGCCCGGATAGGCCAGTCTGTCGGTATCGGCTGCGCGCTTTGAGAGTGAGTGGGTATTTCAATCCTCCTTCGGCCGCCAGAAAATGATCCGCCAGATATAGACGACAATGATCAGCCCGATCACCCCAATCGAGACCGGGCCCAGATAGTCCCCGATATCGTCGACATTCTGCTGCAGCTGGTAGCCGGCGTAGACCAACGCGCTGTTCCAGACGGTGGCACCGGCACTGGTGGCCAGAATGAAGCGCTTGTGCGACATGCCGAACAGGCCGGCCGGGACCGAAATCAGGGTGCGGATATTGGGGATGAAGCGGGCGAAGAAGACCACCCATTCGCCATGTTCGTCAAAAATCCGGTCGATCCGGTTGACCGTTGCAACATCGAGCGTCAGCCAGCGGCCATGACGCCGGACAAAACCGCGAAGGTCGTCCTCGTCCCAGTGGCGACCGATCATGAACCAGACATAATTGCCGATCAGCGATCCGATCGTGCCGACCAGTACCAGCGCCACCGGATGGAAGCTTCCCTCTCCCACGCCGACGCCGCCCAGTCCCATGATCAGTTCGGACGGGATCGGCGGGAAGACATTTTCGAGCGCCATCAGAAATCCGATCGCCCAGTAGCCGCCCTGTGCGATCAGCTCCGATATCCAGCTGGTCAATGGCCAGGCTCCGACCCGTGATTATTTTTCTGCAAGACGCCGCTCGATCGCGTCCAGAATCATCCCCGGCGTGTCGGTGCCGTTGAACTTGTCGATCGCGACGATCCCGGTTGGCGAGGTCACGTTGATCTCGGTCAGCCATTTGCCGCCGATCACGTCGATGCCGACGAATATCAGGCCGAGCCGTTTAAGATCCGGGCCCATGGCCGCGCAGATTGCCTTTTCGCGTTCGGTCAGTTCCGCCGCCTCGGCATAGCCGCCCTGGGCGAGGTTGGAGCGAAATTCGCCCTCGCCCGGTTTGCGGTTGATCGCGCCGGCGACCTCGCCATCGATCAGCACGATGCGCTTGTCGCCCTGATGCACTTCGGGGAGAAACGGCTGGACCATATGCGGCTCCGGCCAGGTCTGGTTGAACACCTCGAACAGGGCGCTGAGATTGCTGCCGTCCTCCGGCACGAGAAAGATCGCCTTGCCACCATTGCCGTGCAGCGGCTTGACGACGATGCCGCCATGCTCTGCCTGAAAGGCGCGCACTTCATCGAGATCGCGGGTGATCAGCGTGGGCGGCATGAACTGCGCATAGTCCAGCACATAGACTTTTTCCGGCGCGTTGCGGACGGAGACGGGGTTGTTGACGACAAGCGTCTCGCCCTCGATCCGCTCGAGCAAATGGGTCGCGGTGATATAACCGACGTGGAACGGCGGATCCTGCCGCATCAGCACGACATCGACATCGCTGCCGAGATCGAGTCTGACCGGATTGCCAAAAGTGAAATGGTCACCCTTGATCGGCTGCACCGTCACCGGATGGGCGGGCGTGGTCAGCCGGCCATTGGCGTGCAGGGTCAGGCCCTTGACGTCATAATGGAATATCTCGTGCCCGCGTTTCTGCGCCGAAAGCATCAGCGCAAAGCTGCTGTCGCCGGCGATATTCACGCTTTCCATCGGGTCCATTTGTACGGCGATTTTCAGGGTCATGTCTTGTTCCACCAATTATGGGCTCATAGGCCGTTAGTCCTGAGCCTGTCGAAGGACGGCTCTAGTCCGAGAGGCGGGGTTCGACAAGCTCACCCCTAACGGAAAAAACGTCCCCCTTACGGAAACAGGCAAATCCGCCTCAAAACCCGTGCCAGACATTGGGAAGATGGACGGGCAGGCGACGTGGCGCAACCAGGATCACGTCGATCTGCATATCCTCGCCGTTCGGGCAAAATTGCGGATAGAGGATTTCGGCGGCATCGGCGACTCGCCGGAGCCGTTTCAGATCGATCGCCTGCTCCAGATCTTCGATCTTCGTCCGCGCCTTGACCTCGACAAAGGCGACCAGTGTGCCGCGTTTCGCGACCAGATCGACCTCACCGCGCGGGGTCCGCACCCGTTCGGCCAATATCCGCCAGCCCTTCAGGCGCAGGAAGCGGGCGGCGGTCTTCTCGGCCTGTCGGCCCCGCGCTTCCGCCGCCTCCCGTTTCATTTTTGAAAGACCGTTCGCGCTGTGCCTGTCGGAGCACCCCGCCCGTCAATAAGCCTCAAATCCGATAGATGTCGTTCGACAGGCCCAGGACGAACGGTGCGGGGTCCCGGTGCGCTCATTGTTCCGCTTTCCATCGATTGGCCAATTCGTACAGCGCCTTGCGATCCGCATTGAAGTGGCGCGCCACCTCGCCCGCCGCTTTCGAGGCGGGCAGCCGGACGAGTGCTTCGCGCAGCGCCGCTTCCACCTCCTGCTCGCTGGCCGCTTCCGGCGCGCCCGGCGGGCCGATGATTACGACAATCTCGCCCTTCGGTTTCTCCGCGCCATAGCGTTCCGCCAGTTCGCCCAGCGTACCGGCGACGCATTCCTCGAATCTTTTGGTGATTTCGCGCACGACCGCCGCCCTGCGATCCCCGAGAACCGCCAGCGCATCGGCCAGCATCGCCCCCAGCCGGGAACCATTTTCGTAAAAGATCAGGCTGGCGTTCAGCGTCTTCAGGGCGGCAAGGCCTTCGCAGCGCGCCTTGGTTTTGCTCGGCAGGAAGCCCTCGAACAGAAAGCGGTCGCTCGGTAGGCCGGACAGCGTCATGGCGGCGATGGCCGCGTTCGGGCCGGGAATCGTCGTCACATAGAGGCCGGCGGCCTGCGCATCGCGAACCAGCTTGTACCCGGGATCGGAAATCAGCGGCGTTCCCGCATCGCTGACCAGTGCGACAATTTTGCATCGAATGGCATCCAAAATGAATGCGCGATCGGCGGCCGACTTATGGTCGTTGTAGACCATCATCCTGGACTTTTTACCAATGAAATTCAAAAGTTTACCGGTTACTCTTGTGTCTTCCACGAGGATGATATCGGCCGCTGCAAGGGTTTCCTCGGCGCGGCGCGACAAATCTCCAAGGTTGCCGATCGGGGTAGCAACGATATAGAGACCGGATTGGGCAGGAGTGGACATATGACGGTCATGGCAGACAAGACGCATCTAGGACAAGATCAAAGCGGTCGGCGCGGCATTTTGAAATGGGCGGGTGCATCCGCAATTGTTTTGCTCGCCGGCTGTTCCACGGTGATCCCGCGTGGTGCAGAGCCGCCGCGAACCGAGACGCCCGCACCGCCGCCGGTGACCGCCGGGCTGCCCGACGACCAGAAACATCATCGTATCGCCCTGCTGGTGCCGCTGTCGGGCGCAAATGCCGGAATCGGCCAATCGCTGGCCAATGCGACCACCATGGCGCTGCTCGATACCAAGGCGGACAATATTCGCATGACCAGCTATGACACGGCCAAGGGTGTGACCATCGCCGCGCAAAATGCGATCCGCGATGGCAACAAGCTTATTATCGGCCCGCTGCTCAGCGACAATGTCGTCGCGACCGCCAATATTGCCCGCCCGGCGGGCGTTCCGATCCTCAGCTTTTCCAACGACAGCGGCGTTGCCGGCAACAATGTCTTCATATTGGGCCATATACCCTCCCAGTCTATCGAACGGGTGGTGGACTATGCCCGGTCAAGGGGCATGACGCGCTATGCCGGTCTGGTGCCCAACGGGGTCTACGGCCAGCGCGCGTCCTCGACCCTGCTGCGCAAGGTCAAGGATGTCGGCGGCACGGTGGTGTCGATCCAGACGTTCAACCGCGATTCCCAGTCGATCGAGGCCGCGACCAAGAAACTTGCCCAGAATGGCGAATTTGAAGCGGTCCTGCTGGCCGACAATGGCGACATGGCGATCAAGGCAGCGCCCTATATTCGCAAGAATGCCAGTGGCACGGCAAAAATACTCGGCACCGACCTGTGGAACACGAGCAGCAACCTTGCCGGCGCACCGTCGATGCGCGGTGCCTGGTTCGCCAGCGTGTCCGACAGCCTTTACAAGCAATATGCCGACCGATACCGCGCCCGCTATGGCAAGGCCCCGTTCCGCCTGTCGAGCCTCGGCTATGATTCGGTGCTGCTGACGGTCAAGGTCGCACGCAACTGGAAAGTGGGCTCGCCCTTTCCGATCAATCAGCTGACCGACAAGAGCGGCTTCATCGGGCTGGACGGCGTTTTCCGCTTCCAGGCCGATGGCGTTTCGGAACGCGCGCTCGAGGTGCAGGAAATCCGGACCGGCAGCTTTGCGGTGATCGATCCGGCGCCGAAGGGGTTTTGACGACAGCAGTCGTCATCATCATTCTGAACTTGCTTCAGGAACGCTCGAGATCGCGTCCGGGCTTTGGAGGTCCTGAAACAAGTTCAGGATGACGAAAGGTAAAACTAACCGATATTCTGACCGGTGTCGGCCCAGTCCTTGAGGAATCCCTCGATCCCCTTGTCGGTCAGCACATGCTTGAACAGATTCCGGATGACATTGGGCGGCATGGTCGCGACGTCGGCGCCGATCCGGGCAGATTCCAGAACATGAATCGGATGGCGGATCGAAGCGACCAGAATTTCGGTGTCGAACGCATAATTGTCATAGATCAGCCGGATATCCTCGATCAGCGTCATGCCGTCGAGACCATTGTCGTCGTGGCGGCCGACAAAGGGGGAAATGAAGGTTGCGCCGGCCTTGGCCGCAAGCAGCGCCTGATTGGCGGAGAAACATAAAGTCACATTGACCATGGTCCCCTCGCCGGTCAGCGCCTTGCAGGTTTTCAGCCCGTCGATGGTGAGCGGCACCTTGATCGCGATATTGTCGGCAATCTTGCGCAATATCTCTGCCTCTTTCATCATCGTTTCATGATCCAGCGCGACGACTTCGGCAGAGACCGGGCCATCGGTCAGGCCACAGATTTCCTTGGTCACTTCCATGATATCGCGACCCGACTTCTTGATCAGCGAGGGATTGGTGGTCACGCCGTCGACCATGCCGGTCGCGGTGAGGTCGGCGATTTCCGCAGTATCGGCGGTATCAACGAAGAATTTCATAAGGTGCGAATCCAGTTTTCTGATTGGGTGGCGGCTTTCTATCGCGATAAGGGTCTGCATGGCCAGCGGTTCGTCGATTTATTGCAGCACCCGTGTGAATACAGCATCCGAACCCGCTGCTCAAAAGGCCTTGCCAGCCCCCAGGACGGCGATCAGCACGGGATCGTTGGTCGCCCGTGGATTGGCGCGGATCGCCTCCTCCTGCGCACCAATCGAACGGTAGATCGCGTCATTGACCTTGCTGGTCACATCGCGGCTTATGGTGGTGAAGTCGATATTGGTGGCTTGCGAGAGTACGAGATTGATGATCTCATTGTCGAACAGCCTCAGGCCGCTACCGATGCCCGGCAGCATCCGCTCGACCAACGTGTTGCCGAGCTGCCCCCGCAGCAGGGCCGTGGCCGTGCGCGGACCGCCATTGATAATGGCGACCGCGTCGCTGATGCTCATATTGCGAATAGCCTCCGCAACAACCGGAGCGGCCAGCTCGGCGCCCTTTTCTGCCGCGCGGTTGACCTGCCTGAGCAACCGATCCTGGACCGGTCTTGATCGCAGCAGGGCGGTGGCGATCCCGGTCACGCGCGAGCCGCCGAGCGAATCCGGTACCGCGATGCGAGCGACCTCGCTGTCGAAAAAACCGTTGGGCTGGAGCAATTGAGCAAAGGCATTTTGGGACGAGGCGGTCAGGAGACGCCTGACCGCTTCGGTCAGGCTAAGTCCCGGCAGGGTCGAACAGCCCGGCAAGGCCAGCAACCCGGCGGCGGCGCCGAGCCCCAGGACCGCTCTGCGATGGTAGATCATTATGCCTCTCCCGTTTTCGCCAATGCAGGAATGACGAATGATGATAACCTGCCTATAGCATGAATATGAATCGCGTTCGTGTACTCCTCCTTAACGCCGCACTGGGCCCGCTCGATTACCGGGTCCCCGACGGCATGCAGGTCGAGCCGGGCTCGGTCGTGATGGCACCGCTCGGTCCACGAAAACTGCCCGGTGTTGTCTGGGAAGCCGAGAGCTTTCCGGTGGACGAAATCGATCCGAAAAAATTGCGTCCGCTCCTGGAACTGCGCGATGTGCCGCCGCTGCGCGCGCCGCTGCGGCGGCTGATCGAGTGGACGGCAGCCTATTATTTTGCCTCGCCGGCATCGGTGCTGCGGATGGTGCTTTCGAGCGGCGCCGCCTTTGCCGACAACCGGCCGATCAGCGAATATCGCTGGAATGGCACACTTCCGGACCGGATGACCCCGCAACGCAAGCAGGCGCTGGAAAGGCTGGGCGACAGCCAGGGCACGATCAGCGAGCTGGCGTTCAAGGCGGGTGTGTCGGTGGCCGTCATCCGGGGGCTGGAAAAGATGGGGCTATTTGATCGGGAAGAGGTCTCGCCCTTTGCGGCCAGCGCCGTAGCGTTGCCCGATTTTGGTGCCGTCGATCTGAGCGAGGACCAGCACCAGGTCAGCGACGTGCTGATCGAGGCCGTGCGCGCGTCGCAGTTCCAACCTTTTCTGCTCGACGGCGTCACCGGCTCGGGCAAGACCGAGGTCTATTTCGAGGCGATTGCCGAAGCCTTGCGGCAGGACAAACAGGTGCTGGTGCTGCTGCCCGAGATCGCGCTGACCGAACCGTTTCTCGACCGCTTTCGTGTGCGGTTCGGTGCCGAACCCTTGGCCTGGCACAGCGGCATGAAACAGTCGGAACGCAAGAAGAACTGGCGGGCGCTGGCGGAAGGCAGCGCCAAGGTGATTGTCGGCGCCCGCTCGGCGCTGTTCCTGCCTTATGCCAATCTCGGCCTGATCATCGTCGACGAAGCGCACGAGACCAGTTTCAAGCAGGAAGACGGCGTGCGCTATCATGCCCGCGATGTCGCGGTGATGCGGGGACTGTACGACCAGATACCGGTAATTCTGGCTTCGGCGACACCGGCGATCGAGAGCCAGCACCAGGTCGAACAGGGCAATTACCAGCTGCTCGAACTGCCCGCGCGGTTTGGCGGTGCGACGATGCCGGATATCGAGGCACTCGATCTGACGCAGGATATTCCGCCGCGCGGTAACTGGCTGGCACCGACTTTGGTCAATGCGCTGGAGGAAAATCTCGATCGCGGCGAGCAGTCGCTGCTGTTCCTCAACCGGCGGGGCTTTGCACCGCTCACGCTGTGCCGGACCTGCGGCCACCGCATCGACTGCCCCAATTGCACCGCCTGGATGGTCGAGCACCGGCTGACCCGCCGCCTCGCCTGTCACCATTGCGGCCATGTCATGCCGATCCCGGAAAAATGCCCGAAATGCGGAGACGAGAACAGCCTGGTCGCCTGCGGACCGGGGGTCGAGCGGATCTGCGACGAGGTCAAGATGCTGTTTCCGCAGGCACGGACGGCGATTGTCACCTCCGACACGATCTGGTCGCCGCAGAAGGCAGCCGACTTTGTCCACCAGATGGAAGCGGGAGCCATAGATATTGTCGTGGGCACCCAGCTGGTCACCAAGGGCTATCATTTTCCCAACCTGACCCTGGTCGGGGTGGTGGATGCGGACATCGGGCTGGAGGGCGGCGACCTGCGCGCCGCTGAGCGCAGTTTCCAGCAGATCGCCCAGGTGGCGGGCCGCGCCGGGCGAGCGGAAAAGCCGGGCCGGGTCTATGTCCAGACCCGCATGCCCAATGCGCCGGTGATCCAGGCGCTGATCAAGAATGACCGGGAAGGATTTTACGCCGCCGAGATAGAGGCGCGACGGCAGGCGCTGGCGCCGCCCTTTGCGCGCTGGGCGGCGATCATCGTATCATCCGAGGACAATAATGAAGCGATGGAGACGGCGCGACTGATCGGCCAGACGGCACCAAAGCTCGATGGATTTTCGGTTTACGGCCCGGCCCCGGCACCGCTGGCAATGCTGCGCGGCCGCCACCGGCACCGGTTGCTGGTCCATGCCCTGCGGTCCGTCGACCTGCAGAATATCATGCGCGACTGGCTGGAAAAGCTGGAATGGCCAAGGGCGGTGCGGGTCGGGGTGGATGTCGATCCCTATAGTTTTGTATAGCCAAATGTGCTCGGCACTTGATGCGGAGCCCGGGGTTGAGTAGCGCTCCTTCTTGACAGGGCTCCGCATCAAGTGCGGAGCGCAAATATTGAAAGCCGCTCCATGAACCGCATCCTAGCGATATCCCTTCTGGTCACAGCCGCCTTGCTCACCGGACCCGCCCAGGCCGATCCGGCCGATATCAGCGCGGCTAGCCGATCGGTCGTGCGGGTGGTGCTGGCCGCCAAGGATGGCAACAAGGTTGCCTTTGTCGGTCATGGCAGCGGCTTTGTGGTGGCACCCGACAAGATCCTGACCAACGCCCATGTTATCGAGATCGCGCGCCAGGAATCGTCGGTCGTCATCGGCATCATCCCCTCGCAGGGCGGGACCAGTTATGGCGGGCGGATCATCGCTTATTCGCCCGGCAACGACCTTGCGCTCATCCATGTGCTGGACGGCGGGCGGCTTCCGCCGATGACGATTTTTGGCGGACCAGTCGACGATGGTGCCGATGTGGTGGCGATCGGCTATCCCGGTTCGGTGGACCGGGCGCAGGGTCTTGATCTGGATGACCTGATCAACCCGATGTCACCGGTCAAGACCACCGGTACGATTTCCGGCGGGCGCACCACCAAGCAATTCGACACGCTGCTCCACACCGCGCCGATTGCATCGGGCAACAGCGGCGGGCCGCTGATCGACAATTGTGGCCGGGTTCTGGGCGCAAACAGCTTCGGCTCGATCAGCGATGGCAATGATGCCGAATTCGGCTTTGCCGTTTCGGCGCGGGAAATCCTGAACTTCCTGCGCAAGGCCGGCGTGACCATCGGAGTGACGGCAACGCCGTGCCGTTCCGCCGCGGAGATCAGCGAGAAGGAGCGGCTGCGGGAAGCTACTGCCCGGGCCCAGGTCGCAGAGGCAAAGGCCGCCGAGATGGCCAAGCGGGACCGGGCCGAGACAAAATTGCGGACCAGCATATCGCAGGAAATTATCGCCGAGCGGGAAAACCGGATCGCAATCGCCGCGCTAATGCTCGCGCTGGCGCTGCTGGCAGCGGGCGGCGGGACCGTTCTCCTCCTCAAGGGCAAGCGCAACCCGGCCATCGGTGCCGCGAGCGCCGCGGGCATTTTGCTGGTCAGCGCGGTCATAATCTTCCTGTCGCGACCGGATTTCAGCGAAATCGACGACCGGGTCGCGGCCGCGATGAATGCCAAAACCGACAAGGACAGCTCGCTTCAGAAAATCGCGGCGACATCAGGAAAATATCAATGCACGATCAATCCCGATCGCAGCCGGATCACCGTGTCGCAGCAGGATGAACTGCTGCTCGACTGGACCGAGGGCGGCTGCGTCAACGGCCGCACCCAATATGGGCGCGACGGCGCGCAATGGTCACGGGTATTTGTCCCCAATCAGGAGCAAACCGTCACGATCAGCAGCTTTCGACCAGACAGCGGGGAATTTACCGAGGAGCGCTATCTGATGGGGCTGGAGGCGATGACGAGAGCGCGCGCGATTCGCGGCCAATATGGGAACAAGGCCTGCACGACCGATGTCCAGATGCTGACCGATATCGAGGATATGGTCAAGGCGATCAGAGCGGAACTCCCGCCCCAGGCGAACGAGAGCCTGGTCTATGAGTGCAAGAAGCTGACTCAATAATCCGGTTCACCGCCACCAAAAACCATTTCGGCCTGCCCTTTGAGCCAGTTCATCGCTGCGGCCCAGGGCTGGTGTCCGTGGCTGATCCTGGCGACACCCAGGTGAGCGAGCTCCGCATGGCCGGGCCCGTCGGGGGAGCGCAGGATGTTGACCGGCAGTGGGGAAGCATCGCAAATTGTGCCGATGCACCTTGCATCGCTCAGGAAGGGAACGAACAGACTCCCTGCCCCGGCATCCGCGTAGATTTTTGCCCGCTCCAGGACCTGCTCAACCAAGTCGCCGCCATCAATCGCCGCCGGCTGGCCGCGAAACACGTCGCAGCGAGCGTTTATCCACAATCCGGTCGAGGCGGCAGCGGCCAGGCGTTCGGCATAAATATCCGGAGCCAGCAAGCGGTCTTCGCCCGGCATGCGGTCTTCGATGTTGATGCCGCTGGCGCCCGCATCGGCCGCGCGCTGCACCGATCGGCGGACCTCTGCCGGATCATCGCCATAGCCGGCTTCCATATCGATACTCACCAGCAGGTCGGTAATGGCAACGATATGTTCGAGATTGATGATCGCGTCGTCCAGCGAGAAGGCCTCCCCGTCGGCGATGCCCTGCGCACCGGCGACTCCGTAGCTTCCCGTCGCCAGGGCCTTGGCGCCGGTGGCCGCGACCGCAGCGGCGCTGCCCGCATCCCAGATATTGACCAGAATGAGCGGATCGCCCGGGATGTGGAGATCGCCAAAGGCTTTAATCTTGTCGTTCATGTTTCTTCCTTTTCCAGCAAACGGCGCTTGATCTCCAATCCGTAAGCATAGCCGCCCATCGTGCCGTCGCTGCGCACGACCCGGTGACAAGGGATCAGCACCGCGACATTATTGGCTCCGTTGGCGCTGCCCACCGCGCGCACCGCCTTCGGCTTGCCGATCGCCGCGGCGATATCGGCATAGCTGCGGGTTTCGCCTTCGGGAATCTTGCGCAATTCCTGCCAGACTGCTTCCTGAAAGGCGGTTCCCTGGACATCGAGCGGGATATTGTGCGGGCTGCCCGGCGCTTCGACCTGCCCGACAACCTGATCCAGCAGCTTCTGGAAATCGTCTCCCCCCTGGTGCAGCTCCGCCTTGGGAAACCGTTCGCGCAATTCCTGCTCCCCCTCGCCAAAGGACAGGCAGCAGACTCCCTTGTCGGTCGCGGCGACCAGCATCGGGCCGAGGCTTGTCGCCACATTGGCCCAGTGCACCCTTGCCCCTGCCCCACCATTTTTCCACACGCTCGGCTTCATGCCCATTTTCCGTTCCTCGTAAAAGCGGGAGGCCGACCCATAGCCTGCCTCGTAAATTGCTTCGGTGACGGACGCGCCGCCGGCCAGCGCCTCCTTGACCCGCTCGGTCCGGAGCGCCCGTGCATAAGCAGCCGGCGACAAACCGGTCTCGCGCTTGAAGATGCGCTGGAGATGGGCGGGTGAATAGCCGACCAGATCGGCCAGCTCATCCAGCGCGGGCGCGCTTTCGGCGGTACGGATTGCGTCGATCACTGCCTTGACCGCCGCCTCGTCGCGCGCCACATCATTGGGGCGGCAGCGCAGGCAGGCGCGCAGGCCGGCGGCTTCCGCCTGTTCCGCGGTGGCAAAGAAGCGGACATTTTCGCGTCTGGGGTGACGGGCAGCACAGGACGGACGGCAATAGATGCCCGTGCTGAGCACACCGGTGACAAATCTGCGGTCAAACGAGCGGTCGCGCGCCCGCACCGCTGCCCAGGCCAGATTGCTGTCCAGTTGATCGCGGTTCATGATTCAAACCTTTCCACCCGCGCTGAAAAACATCCGTGGGCTGCGTTGTGCACATCTATATAGGCAACTTCCTCCAGCTCAAACAATTGCCGGATGGTGCTGTCCGCCTCGCCTGGCATCGATAGTCTTGCCGTTTTCAGCATGGCGTCGGTGCCGAAGGCCCGCATGCCGAGGGCGCGGCCTGCAAATATCGGGGGAATAGCGTCTGTATATCGCGCGGCGACCTTCGCGCCGGCCCGGGCATATATGGCGTAGCTGCTGCGATACGGCGAATCCACCGCATGCGAAACATGGTGGAACAGGAACAATTCCTCGCCCGGCTCGGCATCTTGCAGCGTGACGCGGCAGGGGAAACCCGGCTTGCTTGATGCGCGAACCCGGATGGTACCGGAGACGCTCGCGATATTCTCCAGCTGGTCGGGGCTGATCCCGGTGATCCGATATGTCATGCTTCTTCTCCAATCATTGATACGGCCCAATAGTCGGAGAAAGCCGTGCCTTGCTTCCCGTATCTTGCGATCAAAGCAATTTGTCCCCCAAGAATATAGAAAAGCGCCGAAATCCAATGTTTTGCTCTTTCTCGAAAATGATTCCCAAAGCCATCTTGCATCGCAGCAAAATGGTTGCTAGACGCCGCGCATCCGTGGGCGGAATCGCAGGATTTCCGGCCATTAAGCGGACCATTTCATGAACGGTTTTCAGGCCAAATTGACGGTCAGGGAGTAGCAAACGCGTGGATCATTCCAGCGGCATCAGGGCGAGTTTAGCGGGGCGTTACGCCACCGCATTGTTCGCGCTTGCAAAAGAAAATAACAGCATCGAAACGGTGCAGGCCAGCCTCGGCACGCTGAGCGCCGCCATGGCCGAATCGGAGGACCTCAGAGCGCTGACCAGCAGCCCGGTTCTGTCCCGCGAAGATGCCGGCAAGGCAATAGCGGCCATCGCCAAGGCCTTGGATCTCGATCCCCTGTCGACCAACACGCTCGGGGTTCTCGCGGCCAATCGCCGGCTCGACCAGATAAAGGCCGTCATTCGCGCCTTCTCGACGCTGGCTTCCGATCATCGCGGCGAAATCACCGCCGAGGTCACATCCGCGCATCCGCTGGATAACAAACAGATTGATGCGCTCAAGGCGCAACTCAAGAAACGCGTGGGAAGCGATGTCAGCGTTTCCACCGCCGTCGATTCGTCCATCCTGGGCGGGCTGGTCGTGCAAATCGGCAGCCAGATGATCGACAGCTCGATTAAAACCCGTTTGAACACCCTATCGCAGGCCATGAAGGGCTAAAGGAAGATACACATGGATATTCGCGCCGCAGAAATTTCAAAGGTCATCAAGGACCAGATCGCCAATTTTGGCAACGAAGCCCAGGTTTCCGAAGTTGGAACCGTGCTCGCCGTCGGTGACGGTATCGCCCGTATCCACGGCCTCGATCAGGTTCAGGCGGGTGAAATGGTCGAATTCTCCAACGGTATTCAGGGCATGGCGCTGAACCTCGAGGCCGACAATGTCGGTGTCGTGATTTTCGGTTCGGATGCTGAAATCAAGGAAGGCGATGTCGTCAAGCGGACCGGCACGATCGTAGACGTTCCAATCGGCAAGGAATTGCTCGGACGCGTCGTTGACGGCCTCGGCAATCCGATTGACGGCAAGGGCCCGATCAACACCACCCAGCGCAGCCGGGTGGAAGTCAAGGCACCGGGCATCATCCCGCGCAAATCGGTGCACGAACCCGTGCAGACCGGCCTGAAGGCGCTCGACGCTCTGGTTCCTGTTGGCCGCGGCCAGCGCGAGCTGATCATCGGTGACCGCCAGACCGGCAAGACCGCCGTCGCGATCGACACGTTCATCAATCAGAAGACGGTCAACGCCGGCGACGACGAGAGCAAGAAGCTCTACTGCATCTATGTTGCCATCGGCCAGAAGCGCTCGACCGTTGCACAGATCGTCAAGAGCCTCGAAGAAAATGGCGCGATGGAATATTCGATCGTGGTTGCCGCAACCGCTTCCGAGCCTGCGCCGCTCCAGTATCTTGCACCTTATACCGGTGTGACGATGGGCGAATATTTCCGCGATAATGGCATGCACGCTTGTATCGTCTATGACGATCTGTCCAAGCAGGCTGTGGCTTATCGCCAGATGTCGCTGCTGCTGCGTCGCCCTCCAGGACGTGAAGCCTATCCTGGTGACGTTTTCTATCTGCATAGCCGCTTGCTCGAACGTGCCGCGAAAATGAACGAAGCCAATGGCTCCGGTTCGCTGACCGCGCTGCCGATCATCGAAACCCAGGCTGGTGACGTTTCGGCATACATCCCGACCAACGTGATTTCGATCACCGACGGCCAGATCTTCCTCGAAACCGACCTGTTCAACCAGGGTATCCGCCCTGCCATCAACGTCGGCCTCTCGGTGTCGCGTGTGGGCTCCGCCGCGCAGACCAAGGCGATGAAGAAGGTTTCGGGCTCGATCAAGCTCGATCTCGCTCAATATCGCGAAATGGCCGCCTTTGCGCAGTTTGGTTCCGACCTTGACGCGTCGACTCAGAAATTGCTCGCCCGTGGCGAGCGTCTGACGCAGCTGCTCAAGCAGCCGCAATTTTCGCCGCTGCCTTTCGAAGAGCAGACCGCGTCGATCTATGCCGGTACCAACGGGCATCTCGACAGCGTCGCAGCCAGTGACGTCGTCCGCTACGAAGCCGCGATGCTGGCCCATATGCGCAGCGAACATGCCGACATTCTTAAAACGATCCGCGAAAGCGGTGACCTCGCAGATGACACCAAGGCGGCTCTGGAAGATGCTTTGACCGCATTTGGTAAGACTTTCGCATAGGACGATTGGATAAACACCGTTAGCCCTGAGCTTGTCGAAGGGCGCCTCTAGACCAGAAGCGTGGTTCGACAGGCTCACCACTAACGGCAGAACGGAGCAAGACAGGAAAACATGGCCAGTCTTAAAGAACTGAAAGATCGGATCGCGTCGGTCAAGTCGACCCAGAAGATCACCAAGGCCAAGAAGATGGTGGCCGCTGCCAAGCTGCGCCGGGCGCAGATGGCTGCCGAAGCGGCGCGTCCCTATGCCGACCGGATGGAAAAGGTGATGGCGAGCCTGGCGTCCAAGGTTTCGATTGACGAAAATTCATCGAAATTGCTGGCTGGAACCGGAAAGCTGGACACCCATCTGCTGGTCGTTGCCACCTCGGACCGCGGCCTGTGCGGTGCCTTCAATGCCAATATCGTCAAGGAAGCCCGGGCCAAGGCCGAAAAGCTCCTGGCAGAGGGCCACAAGGTGCTGTTCTACATGGTCGGGCGCAAGGGCATCCCGATCATCAAGCGTTTCTACCCCGGCATGATTCTGAAGCATTTCGACACGTCGACCGTCAAGGCACCCGGATATGAAGAAGCCAAGGCGATTGCAGCGGACCTGACCGCACTGGTGGAAGAGGGCAAATATGACGTCGCCCATCTCTTCTACGGCAAGTTCAAATCCGCGCTGGTCCAGGAACCCACGGTTCAGCAGATCATCCCGATCGCGGTTCTCGACGGTGCAATATCGGAATCGGAAGGCGCAGTGGATTATGAGCCCGACGAGGAAGAAATTCTCGCCGAATTGCTGCCGCGCAACCTGACCACCCAGATTTTTGGCGCCTTGCTGGAAAATAACGCATCGGAACAGGGCGCGTCGATGACCGCCATGGACAATGCGACCCGCAATGCCGGCGATCTGATCGAAAATCTGACGATCGTCTACAACCGCAGCCGCCAGGCCGCGATTACCACCGAATTGATTGAAATCATCGCTGGCGCTGAAGCGCTCTAAAGCACGTACGCAAGGAAACGGAAAAATGGCAAAAACCAAAAATGTAGGCCGCATTTCACAGGTCATCGGCGCTGTCGTCGACGTCACCTTTGATGGCGAGATCCCGGCAATTCTCTCGGCTCTGGAAACCGACAATAACGGCAACCGGCTGGTGCTCGAGGTTGCGCAGCATCTCGGCGAGAACACGGTTCGCACGATCGCCATGGACGCGACCGAAGGACTGACCCGCGGTCAGGAAGTAACGGACACTGGTGCGCAGATCATGATGCCGGTTGGTCCGGAAACGCTCGGCCGGATCATGAACGTGATCGGTGAGCCAATCGACGAACGCGGCCCGATCGGCCACAAAACCACTGCGCCCATTCACGCCGAAGCTCCTGCTTTTGTCGACCAGTCAACCGAGAATGAAATTCTGGTTACCGGCATCAAGGTTGTCGATCTGCTCGCACCTTATGCAAAGGGCGGCAAGATCGGCCTGTTCGGCGGCGCCGGCGTCGGCAAGACAGTGCTGATCCAGGAGCTGATCAACAATATTGCCAAGGGTCATGGCGGAACGTCGGTGTTTGCCGGTGTTGGCGAGCGTACCCGCGAAGGTAATGATCTCTACCACGAATTTCTCGACGCTGGCGTTATCGCCAAGGACGCCGACGGCAATCCGAAGTCGGAAGGCTCGAAAGTGGCGCTGGTGTTTGGCCAGATGAACGAACCTCCGGGCGCGCGTGCGCGGGTGGCTCTCTCCGGCCTGACGCAGGCGGAATATTTCCGCGACGTCGAAGGCCAGGACGTGTTGTTCTTCATCGACAATATCTTCCGCTTCACTCAGGCCGGCTCCGAAGTGTCGGCACTGCTCGGCCGTATTCCTTCGGCCGTGGGCTATCAACCTACCCTGTCGACCGACATGGGTGCGCTGCAAGAACGGATTACCTCCACCAACAAGGGTTCGATTACATCGGTTCAGGCCATTTACGTTCCTGCCGATGACTTGACCGATCCTGCCCCGGCAACCTCCTTTGCCCACCTCGACGCCACCACCGTTCTGAACCGTGCGATTTCCGAGCTCGGCATCTACCCGGCTGTTGACCCGCTCGATTCCACCTCGCGTGTTCTCGAGCCTCGCGTTGTTGGCCAGGAACATTATGATACGGCCCGTGCGGTCCAGGAAACGCTGCAGAAGTACAAGTCGCTGCAGGACATCATCGCCATTCTCGGCATGGACGAGCTTTCGGAAGAAGATAAGCTGGTCGTGCAACGGGCGCGGAAGATCCAGAAATTCCTGTCGCAGCCGTTCCATGTTGCCGAAGTCTTTACCGGCATCCCCGGCAAGTTCGTCGATCTGGAAGACACAATCAAGTCGTTCAAGGCGGTTGTCGAAGGCGAATATGATCATCTTCCCGAAAATGCCTTCTACATGGTTGGCGGCATCGAGGAAGCGGTTGAAAAAGGCAAGAAAATGGCGGCTGAAGCGGCCTAACGAAGGGAAACCTTCTCCCTTGTGGGAGAAGGATATGGAGGCTTGCTGGCTTGCCAGCTAGCCGGGGTTGGATGAGGGTGCTCATTGCACCAGAAGGTAGAACACCCTCACCCAGCTATGACCAGGCAGCAAGCTGCCAGGTCGTCGCACCCTCTCCCTCACGGGAGAGGGAAAAAGGATAAGAAAATGGCAGATCTACATTTCGAACTCGTAACCCCGGAAAAGCTCGTCCGCTCGGAAGATGTATTCATGGTGGTTGTGCCCGGTACCGAGGGTGATTTTGGCGTGCTGGCCAATCATGCTGGCGTTATGTCGACGATCCGCGATGCCGATCTGCTCATCTATGCCAGCGAAGGTGCTACGCCGGAGACGATTTCCGTACAGGGTGGCTTTGCCCAAGTGGACGAAAAAGGTCTGACGGTTCTCGCCGAAGCCATCAGCTAATCCTGCCTGCCCCGCTGTATTTTCAGTTTGGTCTTGCCTCTGTTCCTGCCATGCCAGCGAGAGTCAAATCGGGTAAATGAGACTATTCCGCTATCCTGACTCTTTTGAATCGTCACTGATCTGCGAGCGAGATGCTGGTTTCCTGCACAGGAGGCAATACAGGTCGGGAACTGCGGCCCATGGCTAGTCTGGCGAAAATCCGTTCATCGGGCTGTCGATGACCGGTACGCCTCCCGTCGTCCATTTCCTTTATGAACCCGGCAACGGCGGTCTGGACCGGGTGGCCATACTGCTCGCCAACGGCATGGCCAAGCGCGGCGTTCCGACCGAGCTATGGTTGACCAGGACCACCGGCCCCGTGGCTGACCTGATTGCCGCAGAGGTAAATGTCCGGATAGTCCCCACCCCGCGAATTGGCGGTCGGGGACTTCAATTGTTCCTCCAGATTCCCGCCGTCGCACGGATGATCCGTGAACACCGGCCCCGAGCGATTTTTTCCGCCGGCAACCAGTCCAACCTGTCCCTGGCTATCGCCCGGATACTCGCGGGGAAAACGCGGACAAAGATCATTCAGAAGATCACCAACCCCGTCCTGCGTCCGGGTTCCGCTAGCCGCGCCGGGCGGTTCCGCAGGTGGCGATTTGGCTTCACCGCGCGGTTGGGCGACATCACTTTGACGCTGAGCGCAGCGGATGCGAAACAATATTCGAAACTCTATCCGCACTCAGCCGGCAAGTTTCTCGCGGTCCCCAATCCCTATGTTACTGATCCCATGTTGGCTGCGGGAGAGATGCGCGCCCTCCGTGATTCGGCAGTGCCGCCGCGCCTGCTTGCGGTGGGACGCATCGCGACTCAGAAGGGCTATTGGACGCTAATCTCTGCCCTCGCCCTCCTGGAGGAACGTCCCTGGTCCATGACAATCCTCGGTGACGGCTCGCTGATGACTGATACGAAAAACCGGGTTGAAAAACTGGGCCTCGCCGACCGGATTACGTTCAAGGGATTTGTCAGTGATGCGACGCCCTATTTCGTCCGGTCGGACATTCTCGTCCTTTCCTCCCAATGGGAAGGATTTCCGGCGGTGCCGATCGAAGCCATGGCTTCGGGCTGCGCCGTCGTCGCCACCGATTGTTCCGCCGGCCTGACCGAATTGCTGCACGAGATCGGTCAGCATCCGGTGCCGGTCCAAGATTCGAGCGCACTTGCCAAAACCATAAAGGAGGAGATGGATTCACCCCAGCCGACCGGACCGATGCGGGTCAGAGCAGCCGCCTATTCCATCGAGAATAGCGTGGACCGGCATCTCAGGCTTCTGGATCAGGCCTTGCCCAATATCCTAGGCCTCCAGCACTGTGTTCACCCGTCGTGTACTGCGCCACAGCAGCAAGCCGCTGAAAATTATCAATAATCCCCCGAACATTGCGATTCGATCGATCGGATCCCCGAATATAAAGACGCTGATCGCAGTCGCGATCAGCAACTGGATATAGACGATCGGAGCGATTGCCGCCGCCGTGGTCCGCATGGTGGCCATGAACAGCAGGAAATGGCAGCCGGTGGCGGTCAGTGCCACCAGCAGGCAACGCAGGACAACATCCCAATCCGGCGGGCCGGGAACGGCCATGACCGGCACCAGAAAATGCCCGATCACCGCCGCCAGAATCAGGAATATCGCGGCCCAGAAGGCGATATAGAATTGAGCCGCGAATATCGACCGCTGGGTGGATACCATCCGGTTGAGGATCAGCATCGCCGACATCGCAAAAGCGGAAATGAGCGGCAATATGGCGACCCAGCCAAAGGCCGCGACATTGGGTCGCAGCATGATCAATACTCCGCCAAAGGCGATAATCGTCGCGACCCATGTGCGCGGCGGCATATTTTCTTTGAGGAACCACCCGGAAAACAGGGCCGTGAGGATCGGATTGATGAACGATATCGCCACCGCGTCGGCCAGCGGCATGATATATATGGCGGAGAAAAAGCTTATGGTT
>Ga0209643_1001208_pt1 | contig 26845 bp, 34 predicted proteins | sample AutmiccBRH37_all_FD_187383 | JGI IMG/M metagenome (GOLD analysis project Ga0209643, IMG submission 187383) | Deep subsurface microbial communities from Mt. Terri, Switzerland - Autotrophic microbial communities BRH/37_all (SPAdes) (version 2) | ecosystem: Environmental > Aquatic > Deep... | reverse complement strand
CCGCCGGTGGGGACCGGCGGGCGCGGGTGTAGCTCGTTGAAAGGGAATATGATCCAGGCGTCTCGGGATGTCAAGGAAAATATTCTTTTTCTTCCTCCAAGGCCTGGTACAGCCGGTGCGGCGTCAGGATGCCGCGGGCGTGGATGCCCAGCGTGCGCTTGACCACCTCGACGCAGGTCAGCGGTGCCGTCGGCGCCGGCCCGTCGGGCTCCCGAACCCTCGCTCCGACCACGGTGAAGCCCGCATCGCGCCACCGCTCGGCCGCGTCTTGCAGCGTCATGCCGGGGAACACCTCGACCGCCATGCGGTCCGAGAGCGGATCGACCAGGACCGCGGCGCCGCGCCGTTCCAGCAGAACGAAGCAGTGCCGGAAGCCGGGCCGCAGCGGCAGCAACCGCTTCAGCCGGGTCTCGTCGGCGAAGGCGACCAGCGCCCGTTCGCGCCGGCCCGGGCGGGTGGGATCGGGGCGGCGGCTCATGCCACGATCCCCTTGCTGCGGAGGACCGGTTCGAGTCGTGCCAGCGCCTCGTCCCAGAGGCGGGCGGAGCGGCGCTGCGGCCGCGAGGTGCCGTCCGGCGCGGTGAAGCGCCGGCCGAAATGGACCAGCACCTTCAGGTGCGCGGGGAGCAGCGTGCGCGCCCGGTAGAGGCGGTCGACGCTGCGCAGGATGTCCGCCGTCTCGCACGGCCGGATCGTTTCGGCGCAGCCGGCGCGGGGCCGTGCGCCCTCCAGGCGCGCCGTCTCGCCGGCGACACACCAGAACCAGGCCTCGGCCGCATTGCCGAACGGCTCGCCCTCGGCCCAGCCGCCGGAAACGGGGATCAGTCGCGGGGATGGCATGAATCTTCTCCTATTAAGTTCCGCTTTTGTTCTTATGAATTTTTGCCTACGGACCGTCAAGAAAAAATGTGTGACATTGTTCCCATGCTGCGACACGCCGACGTCTGGACCGCCATCGACAATCTCGCCAAGCGCAAGGGCATGTCCCCCTCGGGGCTGGCCAAGCGGGCGGGACTCGACGCGACGACCTTCAACAAGAGCAAGCGCACGACGCGCGACGGCAAGCTGCGCTGGCCGTCGACGGAAAGCGTGTCGAAGGTGCTGGCCGCGACCGGCACGACGATGGGCGAGTTCCTGGCCGACATCATCCGCGCCGAGGGCAACAGCCTGCAGCGCATTCCGGTGATCGGCCACACCCAGGCGGGGGCGGCGGGCTTCTTCGACGACGCCGGCTACCCGGTCGGCAGCGGCTGGGACGAGATCTCGTTCCCCGACGTCAGCGACCCGAACGCCTATGCCCTGACGGTCAGCGGCGACAGCATGAAGCCGGTCTATCGCGACGGCGACATGGTCGTCGTCTCGCCGAACTCCAGCATCCGCCGCGGCGACCGGGTGGTGGTGAAGACCGTCGACGGCGAGGTGATGGCCAAGGAACTGGTCCGCCGCACCGCCAAGCGCGTCGAACTCCACTCGCTCAATCCCGAATACGAAGACCGCACCCTGGCGCCCGAGCAGATCGCCTGGATGGCCCGCATCGTCTGGGCGAGCCAGTAGCGCCGCCTGCCTTCGGGACGACGACGCGCGCGACCGTCGGGGGGTAGTGGACAAGCGGTCGGTTCGGGAGTTTCCTCATCGGCGATGCACGTCGGCCCTCCGGCGGCGACCCCAGGGCCGCCACCGCGAGCCGCCGTCGATCGTCGACCGATCGAGAGGTTCCGCATGACGGACAAGATGGACAGCCTGGAATTCGCCGTCGACCACGACGCGCCGATTCCGTATATCGAACGGATCAGCACCTATTACGTGACCCTCGGCTACGGCAAGCCGTACCAGTGGGCGCGCTATTCGGACGTACCGTTCACGCCGCTGAAGAAGCCGCTCGCCGAGAGCAGCCTGGCGCTCATCACCACCGCTGCCCCGTACCAGCCCGACAAGGGCGACCAGGGTCCGCGCTCGGCCTACAACGCCGCCGCCAAGTTCTACCGGGTCTATTCGGACAGCACCGACGGCGATCCCGACCTGCGCATCTCGCACATCGGCATCGACCGCATCCACACGACCCAGGAAGACATGCGGACCTGGTTTCCGCTGAAGCAGCTTCGCCGCCTGCGGGCGGAGGGGCGGATCGGTTCGCTGGCGCCGCGCTTCCACGGGGCGCCGACAAACCGCAGCCAGCAGACCACCATCGAACAGGACTGCGTCGAGATCCTGGAGCGCGTGCGCGCCGACGGATCGGACGCCGCGGTCCTGCTCGCCAATTGACCGGTGTGTCATCAGACCGTGAGTCTGATCGCACGGCATTTGGAAGCGAACGGCATCCCGACGGTGATCATGGGATGCGCCAAGGACATCGTCGAACGGGTGGGCGTTCCGCGCTTCCTGTTCAGCGACTTTCCGCTGGGCAACCCCGCGGGACGGCCGAACGATGAGGCGTCCCAGGCCTTCACCATGGAACTGGCGCTGAAGGTGCTGGAGTCGGCGCCGGGGCCGCGGACGACGGTGCAGTCGCCGCTGCGCTGGAGCGAGAGTCCCGACTGGAAACTCGACTTCAGCAATATCAGCCAGATGTCGCCGGAGGAGATCGAACGGCGGCGCCGTGAGAACGACGCGATCAAGGAGGTCGCCCGCCAGCGGCGCGTGGCCGACGGCGTCGCGAAAGACCAAGCCGGATAACGACCCACGGGCTCCGCGGCGGCGGCAGGCTGCCGCCGCCGCCGCGGAAACGGGGCATGTTCAGGAGGAATGTGAGTGAGCGCGACGCTGCCTTTGGCCGGGATCCGGGTGCTGGATGTCGGGACGCTGATCGCCGGGCCGTTCGGGGCCACCATGCTGGGCGACTTCGGCGCCGAGATCATCAAGGTCGAGCAGCCGGGCATCGGCGACGCGCTGCGCGGCACGCCGCAGAACGGTAAGGCCTCGCGCTCTGAGAACTGGCTGGTCGAGGGCCGCAATAAGAAGTCCGTCACGCTCAACATGCGCGTGAAGGAGGGCCAGGACATCCTGAAGGAACTGGTCCGGCAGTCCGACGTGCTGATCGAGAATTTCACCCCCGGCACGCTCGACCGCTGGGGCCTCGGGTGGGAGGCGCTGCACGCGATCAACCCGCGGCTGATCATGGTGCGCGTCTCGGGCTACGGGCAGACCGGTCCCTATTCGAAGCGCTCGGGCTACGACCGCATCGCGCTGGGCTTCTCCGGCTACATGTACCCGACCGGTTTCCCGGACCGCTATCCGGTGCGGCCGGCTTTCCCGACGGCCGACTACAACACCGGCACCTTCGGCGCGCTGGCGACCATGTTCGCGCTCTATCAGCGCGACGCCCAGGGTGGCGGCGTGGGCCAGATGATCGACCTCGGTCTCTACGAGGCGCCGTTCCGCATCACCGCCGACATGGTGACGAAGCAGGCGCGCACCGGCGAAGACCGCGAGCGCATCGGCAACCGCAACCCGACCTTCGCCCCGGCCGGCACCTTCCTGACCCGCGACGGCCGCTACGTCCAGATCGCCGCCGGCGGCGACAAGGTGTTCGAGCGGCTGGTGACGGCGATGGACATGCCGGAACTGGCGACCGACGAGCGCTACGCCAAGAGCCGCGCCCGCATCGCCCGTGCCGACGAACTGGAACAGCTGCTCGCCGACTGGATCGCCGGCCGTGACTTCGCCGACATCGAGAACCGCCTCGTCGGTGCCAATGTGCCGTTCGGCGGCATCTACACCGCGACCGACATCTCGACTGATCCGCACTATGCGGCGCGCAACAACCTCGTCACGATCCATGACGAGGAGGAGGGCGACATCGTCATGCCCGGCGTCGTGCCGAAGCTGATGGACACGCCCGGCCGCATCGCCCATGCCGGCCCGCCGCTCGGCCGGCACAACGCCGAAATCTATGGCGGCCTGCTGAAGATGTCCGACGCCGATCTCGCCAGGCTCGCCGCCGACGGCGTGATCTGACCGCCGCCGCGTAAGGCACGCCGGCCGGGACATTTCCACTCCGGCCCACTATTTGCTCTGGCTGCCGCGCATGTCCCCCGCATCGGCGGGGGCGGCGGCCGGAGAGGAGCGGATGTCTTACGCGGTCAAGGAGATCTTCAAGACGCTGCAGGGCGAGGGCGGGCAGGCCGGCCGCGCCGCGGTGTTCTGCCGCTTCTCCGGCTGCAATCTCTGGTCCGGCCGCGAGAAGGACCGCGCCGGCGCCGTCTGCCGCTTCTGCGACACCGATTTCGTCGGCACGGACGGCGAGGGCGGCGGCCGCTTCGCCGACGCGGCGGCGCTGGCCGACGCCATCGAGGCGGCGTGGGGACCGGGCCGCGAGCGCCGCTTCATCGTCTTCACCGGCGGCGAGCCGCTGCTGCAGCTCGATGCGGACCTGCTGCGTACCGTGCGCGCCCGCGGCTTCGAGAGCGCGGTGGAGACCAACGGGACGCAGGACCCGCCCGAGGGGCTCGACTGGGTCTGCGTCAGCCCCAAGGCCGGGGCGCCACTGCGCCTGACCGCCGGCGACGAACTGAAGCTGGTCTTCCCGCAGGCGGGCATCGACCCCGCGCAGTTCGCGGGCATGGATTTCCGGCATTTCTGGATCCAGCCGATGGACGGTCCGGACCGCGCCGCCAATACCGTCGCCGCCACCGCCTACTGCATGGACCACCCGCACTGGCGGCTCGGCCTGCAGACGCACAAGCTCATCGGCATTCCCTGAGCGTCCGCATCCATGAAGATCGCCCCATGAAGATCGTTCAGGCCTTCACCTTCGAGGCCGCGCACCGCCTGCCCAACGTACCGCCGACGCATCGCTGCCACCGGATGCACGGCCATTCCTATCGCGTCGAACTGGTCCTCGAAGGGCCGGTCGACCCGCACACGGGCTTCGTCGCCGACTTCTTCGACATTGAGGACGCCTTCGCGCCGCTCCTGCGCGCTCTCGACCACCATACGCTCAACGAGGTCGACGGCCTGGAAAACCCGACGGCGGAACACATCGCCGCCTGGATCTGGGACCGCGCCCGACCTCGCCTGCCGCTGCTCGCCGCGGTGCGCGTCTACGAGACGCCGATGTGCTGGGCGGAGTATGCCGGTACTGTGCAGGCGTAGCGGTATCGGCGACCGGTAGCATGGCTGTGACAATCGCCTGCTAGAATGGCCGTACGAGAGGTGCGCCCCTGCTGCAACGGCGCACGGGAGATGCGCCATGCGGCTGGCGGTCTATAACGTCGAGAACCTGTTCGACCGCGCCAAGGCGATGAACCTGGGCAGCTGGGAAGAAGGCCGACCCGTTCTCGAGAACTTCGCGGCACTGAACGCCCTGCTCGGTCAGATCGAGTACGGCTCCGCCGACAAGGCACGGATGGCCGCGCTGATGGCCGATCTCGGCCTGGAGCGTTCCGACACCGGCAAGTTCGTCATTCTCCGGCGCAATCGCGGCGGACTGGTCCGGCGCCCGCGCGACGGCGGGGTCGAGATCGTGGCCGACGGCCGCGCCGACTGGGTGGGATCGCTCGAACTGCGCGACGCGCCGATAGACGATCATGCGATGCGCAACACCGCCCGGGCGATGATCGACATCGAGGCCGACGTGCTGGCGGTCGTCGAAGCGGAGAGCCGGCCGGTTCTGGCGGCTTTCAACACCGAAATCCTGCCGGCGCTCGACGGGACGCCGTTCAGGCACGTGATGCTGATCGATGGAAACGACGAGCGCGGCATCGATGTCGGCCTGATGAGCCGCGATGGCTTCCCGATCGGCCGGATGCGAAGCCATGTCGACGATCGCCTGCCGAACGGCTCGCCGGTCTTCTCGCGCGACTGTCCGGAATTCGAAGTCGCGACGCCGGGGGGCGGGCGGCTCGTCGTCCTCGTCAACCACTTCAAGAGCAAGGGCTATGGCGGGAAGGCGCGTTCGGACGCGCGACGCAAGGCCCAGGCCGAGCGGGTGGCGGAGATCTACGAGCGTCTGATCGAGGCGGGCATCGACGACATCGCCGTCGTCGGCGATTTCAACGATACGCCGGACAGCGCCCCGCTGCGGCCTTTGCTGACCTGCACATCGCTCACGGACATATTCGAGCACTCGGCGTTCGACGACGGCGGCTACCCGGGGACCTTCGGCCTCTGCAACGCGGGCGACAAGATCGACTACATGCTCCTGTCGCCGAAGCTCTTCGAGAAGGTCCGCGCCGCCGGCGTCTTCCGCCGCGGCATGTGGCCGGGATCGCGGCCGAAGCGCTGGGATGTCTATCCGGAGCTTGGCCGCCCGCGTGAGGCCGCCTCCGACCATGCGGCGCTTTGGGCGGATCTCGATATCTAGTTTGTCCGCGGCCTTAAGGGTGCGGTCCCGCCGACGCGTGGGAGGAGGACGGCGCCGCACCGCACCGCGGTTGCTTTCCGGGCGCCGTCCGCCTACATTCCGCACCGCTTCGCCAGTTTTGGAGTAGCCAGGCCCCATGGGGGACGCCGGTCCGCGAGTGTTCGCGCACCGGCTCGTTGCCGTTTGGCCCGGTTCCATCATCGTGCAGGCATGGGAGTAACCGCGTGTTCGAGAGCCTTCAGGAACGGCTGACCGGCGTCTTCGACAAGCTGCGCCGGCGCGGCTCGCTCTCCGAGAGCGACGTCGACGCGGCGCTGCGCGAGGTGCGCGTGGCGCTGCTCGAGGCCGACGTGGCGCTGCCCGTCGTCAAGGACTTCATCGACCAGGTCCGCTCCAAGGCGGTCGGCCAGCAGGTGTTGCGCTCGGTCACGCCGGGCCAGCAGGTCGTCAAGATCGTCCACGACCATCTGGTCGAGTTCCTCGGCAAGGATCCCCAGGACCTCAGCCTGCGTGCCGCGGCACCGGTGCCGATCCTGATGGTGGGATTGCAGGGCTCGGGCAAGACGACCTCGACCGGCAAGATCGCGCTCCGCCTGAAGGACCGCGAGAAGAAGAAGGTCCTGATGGCGTCGGTGGACATCCACCGTCCCGCCGCCCAGGAACAGCTGGCGCAGATCGGCCGCCAGATCGGCGTGGCCACGCTGCCCGTCGTCTTCGGCGAACTGCCGGTGGCGATCGCCCGGCGCGCCATGGAGACGGGCCGGCGCGAGGGCTACGACGTGGTCTTCGTCGACACCGCCGGCCGCCTCGGCATCGACGAGAAGATGATGCAGGAGGCGATCGCCGTCCGTGACGCGATCAATCCGCACGAGACGCTGCTGGTCGCCGACGCGATGACTGGCCAGGATGCGGTCAACGTCGCCAAGGCCTTCAACGAGCGGATCGGCGTCACCGGCATCATGCTGACCCGCGTCGACGGCGACGCGCGCGGCGGTGCGGCGCTGTCGATGCGCGCCGTGACCGGCAAGCCGCTGAAGTTCCTCGGCGTCGGCGAGAAGATGGACGCCATCGAGGCGTTCCATCCCGACCGCATCGCCGGCCGCATCCTCGGCATGGGCGACGTGGTCAGCCTGGTCGAGCGCGCCGCCGAGACGATCGAGCAGGAAGACGCCGAGAAGCTCGCGCGGAAGATGCAGAAAGGTCAGATGGACCTTGAAGACATGCTTTCGCAGCTGCGGCAGGTGAAGAAGATGGGCGGCCTGGGCGGCATCATGAAGATGCTGCCGGGCGTCGGCAAAATGCAGAAGCAGCTCGCCGGCGCCAACATCGACGAGAAGATGATCGGCCGCCAGGAAGCGATCATCCTGTCGATGACCAAGAAGGAACGCGCCCGGCCCGACCTCATCAAGGCGTCGCGCAAGCAGCGCATCGCCGCCGGCTCCGGCTCGACCGTCCAGGAGGTCAACCGCCTGCTGAAGCAGTTCCAGCAGATGCAGTCGGTGATGAAGAAGGTCGGCAAGATGGACAAGACATCCCTCATGCGCTCCGGCCTCGGCGGCCTGATGGGCGGCGGCGGCGGCGGCGGCATGGGGGGGATGGGCGGTCCCGGCGGCCAGGGCGGTCCCTTCGGGCCGCGCGGGATGCGCTAGGTGTCATCTTTAGTGCTGTCATGCCCGGGCGAAGACCCGGGCACCCAGGGCCGCAGCCTGATGCGTTGCCCCTGGGTTGCCGGGTCTTCGCCCGGCAATGACAGGTAAAAGCAAGTCGTTCGAATTTCGAGTTCACCAGGAGCAGAGAAGCACATGGCCCTGAAGATTCGCCTCACCCGCGGCGGTGCCAAGAAGCGCCCGTTCTACCGGATCGTCGTCGCCGAGGCGACGTCGCCGCGCGACGGCCGCTTCATCGAGCGCCTCGGCAGCTACAACCCGATGCTGCCGGCCGACCACCCGGACCGCATCAAGCTGTTCGAGGAGCGGGTGAAGCATTGGCTCTCCGTCGGCGCCAAGCCGACCGAGCGCGTCGAGCGCTTCCTGGGCCGCGCCGGCCTGGTCGAGGTCCCCGCGATCCCGACCCAGACCAAGGCGAACCAGCCCAAGGCGAAGGCGCAGGAGCGCCTGAAGGCCGCCCAGGCCGCCGCCGAAGACGCGGCGTAAGGCGAAGCCCCTCACGGTTCTCGCGCAATGGCCCGTCCCGTTCCCATGCCTGCTGCCAAGGCTGCCGACAGTGCGGCCGCGGATGCTCCCCTCCGGGGAGCGTCGGCGGAGCCTGCCGGCTGGGTGTGCCTCGGCGCGGTGGCCGGGGCGCAGGGGGTGCGCGGCGACCTGCGGATCAAGCCGTTCACGGCCGATCCGGCGGACATCGCGTCGTACGGGCCGGTCAGCGACGAGGCGGGCACGCGGCGCTTCACCCTGACCGTGCGCGAGGTGCGCAAGGACGTGGTGATCGCGTCGGCGGCCGAGGTGCGGGACCGCAACGCCGCCGAGGCGCTGCGCGGCGTGCGGCTCTACGTGCCGCGCGCGGCGCTGCCCGAGCCGGACGAGGACGAGTTCTACCACGCCGACCTGATCGGCCTCGCCGCGGTCGGCGAGGACGGGACGGTCTTCGGCACGGTGCGGGCCCTGCACGATTTCGGGGCAGGCGACGTGATGGAGATCGCGCGGGCGGAGGGCGGCCAGCCCTTCGCGGTGCCGTTCACGCGCGAGGTCGTTCCGGTGATCGACTTCGCCGGGCGCCGGGTCGTCGTGGTGCCGCCCGAAGGCCTGCTCGACCCGCCTGAAGCCGAGGGCGACGCGGAGGCCGGGAGCGACGACGGGCCGGAGGCGTCGCGATGAGCGAGCCCTGGCGCGCGGTCCTGCTGACCCTCTTCCCGGAGATGTTCCCGGGGCCGCTCGGCTTCTCCCTGGCCGGCAAGGCCCTGGAGACCGGGCTGTGGGCCTTGGAAACGGTGGACATCCGCGCATACGCGCGCGATAAGCACCGCTCCGTGGACGATACCCCTTTCGGCGGCGGCGCCGGGATGGTCATGCGGCCCGACGTGGTCGATGCGGCCATCCGCGCCGGGCGCGACCCGCGCGGCCCGCTGGTCTATCTGACGCCGCGCGGTCGGCCGCTGACCCAGGACAGGGTCGAGGCACTGGCGGCGGCACCGGCGCTGACCGTGCTGTGCGGCCGCTACGAGGGCGTCGACGAACGTGTTCTGACGGCGCACGAGGCGGAAGAGATCTGCCTCGGCGACTTCATATTGTCCGGCGGCGAGCCGGCGGCCATCTGTCTGCTGGACGCCTGCATTCGCCTGCTGCCGGGCGTGATGGGTGAGGCGGCTTCGCTCGAGGAAGAGAGTTTCGAACGCGGCCTGCTGGAATACCCGCTCTATACCCGGCCCCAGGTCTGGGACGGCCGCCCGGTGCCGGAGGTGCTGCTCTCCGGTCACCACGAGCGGATCCGGGCCTGGCGGCGCGCGGAAGCCGAGACGGTTACGAGGATGCGACGACCGGACCTGTGGGCCCGGTACCAGGCGGAAGGAAAGGAAATCAGGTCATGAACATCATTCAGCAGCTCGAGCAGGAGCAGGTCGCCAAGGCCGTCGCACGCAGCGCCGTCCCCGACTTCCGTCCGGGCGACACGGTCCGCGTGAACTACAAGGTCGTCGAGGGCACGCGCGAGCGCGTCCAGGCGTATGAGGGCGTCTGCATCGCCCGCCGGAATTCCGGCATCAACTCGGCCTTCACGGTGCGCAAGCTGTCGTTCGGCGAGGGCGTCGAGCGCGTTTTCCCGCTCTATTCGCCGAACATCGAGTCGATCGATGTCGTGCGTCAGGGCAAGGTCCGCCGTGCGAAGCTGTACTATCTTCGTGGCCGCACCGGCCGCGCCGCCCGCATCGTCGAGCGCGCGCGTCCGCAGCGGACAAAGACTGCTGCGTCCGCGCAGGAGTAGATCGCAACGAGACGGAGGGCGGGCTTCGGCCCGCTCGCCGCGGACGCCAGCCGGCGCAGATGCCGGCCGAGCCGGCCCCGAGAGGCCCGCGGAGAGGTGTGGGATGAGCAAGCCGCGTACGCTGTTCGACAAGATCTGGGACAACCACGTCGTCGACACGCAGCCCGATGGGACCTGCGTGATCTACATCGACAAGCACCTGGTGCACGAGGTGACGAGCCCGCAGGCCTTCGAAGGCCTCAGGCTCGCCGGCCGTAAGGTCCACCGGCCGGACGCGACGATCGCCGTCGCCGATCACAACGTGCCGACGACCGACCGGAGCCTCGGCATCGAGGACCCGGAATCGCGGATCCAGGTCGAGACGCTCGAAAAGAACGTGGCCGAGTTCGGCGTTCCCTATTTCGCCGTCGACGACGTCCGCCAGGGCATCGTACACATCATCGGACCGGAGCAGGGCCTGACCCAGCCGGGCATGACGATCGTGTGCGGCGACAGCCACACCTCGACGCACGGCGCGTTCGGCGCGCTGGCCTTCGGCATCGGCACGTCGGAGGTCGAGCACGTGCTCGCCACGCAGACGCTGATCCAGCGCCCGGCGAAGAACATGCGCATCACCGTCGACGGCGAGCTGCCGTTCGGCGTGACCGCGAAGGACATGATCCTCGCCATCATCGGCAAGATCGGCACCGCCGGCGGCACCGGCCACGTCATCGAGTATGCCGGCTCCGCCGTCCGGGCGCTGTCGATGGAAGGCCGCATGACGGTCTGCAACATGTCGATTGAGGCGGGCGCGCGTGCCGGCCTGGTGGCGCCGGACGAGACGACCTTCGAGTATCTGAAGGGTCGCCCCTCGGCGCCGAAGGGCGCGGCCTGGGAGGCGGCGGTCTCCTATTGGAAGTCGCTGCCCTCCGATCCGGGTGCGGTCTACGACACCGAGATCGTCATGAAGGCGGAGGACATCCAGCCCTTCGTCACCTGGGGCAACAGCCCGGAAGACGCGCTGCCGATCGGTGCCACCGTGCCCCGTCCGGAGGAGATCGCCGACGAGGGCAAGCGCAAGAACGTCGAGCGGGCGCTGGGCTATATGGGCCTGACCGGCGGCATGAAGCTCTCGGACATCAAGATCGACACGGTGTTCATCGGCTCCTGCACCAACGGCCGGATCGAGGACATCCGTGCGGCCGCCGCGGTCGCCAAGGGCCGCAGGGTGGCCGAGGGCATCCGCGCGCTGGTCGTGCCGGGTTCGGGGCTCGTCAAGAACCAGGCCGAGGAGGAGGGGCTCGACAAGATCCTGCTCGAGGCCGGGTTCGAGTGGCGCGAGGCGGGCTGCTCGATGTGCCTCGCCATGAACGCCGACAAGCTGAAGCCCGGCGAGCGCAGCGCGTCGACCTCGAACCGCAATTTCGAGGGCCGTCAGGGACCCGGCGGACGCACCCATCTCGTCAGCCCCGCCATGGCCGCCGCTGCGGCGATCACGGGTCACCTGACGGACGTGCGCGAGTTGGTGGGCTAGGCTGCGGCCCGGAGAGGCCCAGAGGAGGCAACGATCATGGAAAAGTTCGAGACGCTGACCGGCATCGCCGCCCCGGTGGGTGACGCCAACATCGACACCGACCGCATCATCCCGGCGCGCTTCCTGAAGACCATCAAGCGCACGGGCCTCGGCAAGCACCTCTTCAACGACGTGCGCTACACGTCGGACGGCGCCGAGAACCCCGACTTCGTCCTCAACCGCGAGCCCTACCGCAAGGCCGAGATCCTGGTCACGACCGAGAATTTCGGCTGCGGCTCCTCGCGGGAGCACGCCCCCTGGGCGCTGCACGATTTCGGCATCCGCTGCGTCATCGGCGAGTCCTTCGCCGACATCTTCTACAACAACAGCTTCAAGAACGGCCTGCTGCTGATCAAGCTGCCGAAGGCCGAGATCGCAAAGCTGCTCGAGGATTCGCAGCTCGGCCAGAACGCCCGCATCACGGTCGATCTGGAGAACCAGCAGATCACCCGTCCGAACGGCGAGACGATCGCGTTCGACATCGATCCGTTCCGCAAGCACTGCCTGCTGAACGGGCTCGACGACATCGGCCTGACCTTGAAGCACAAGCCGAAGATCGACACTTTCGAGGAACGGGATCGGCTGGCGCGCCCCTGGCTCTACACCGCGCAGACTGCGGCGGGGTGAGGTTGCGCGGCCCGGTCCTGCGATGGGGCGATCGGAGGTCCGGGCACGGCCCGGGGTTGGAGCTGGGCTGATGCGAAAGCTGGTAGCGGGATCCGTCGGCGTCGTGGCGACGGTCGTCGTTCTGGCCGTGTCATTTCCCGCGCCGGGCGTTGCGGCCGCATCGGCCGACGCGCCGCCGGCCCGCCCGGCGATGTCGGAGAAACCGGCTCCGGAGAAGCCCGCAATCGAGAAGGCCGCACCCGAGAGGTCCGGCCTCTTGGCCGCGCCCTCTACGCCTCCGGCGGCGCAGCCCGTCTCTCCCCCGAAGATCCCGCCCTTCGACGTTGCGGTTCTCGCCACGGGCGTCCGGGCGTCGCGGGTGATGGGCAAGGCCGTGCGTAGCGAGGCCGGCGAGGATATCGGTACGGTCAACGACGTGATCATCAACCCGCCGGACCACGTCGCCTATGCGATCGTCGGCGTCGGCGGGTTTCTCGGCGTCGGCGAACGGCTGGTGGCGATTCCGTTCGACTCGCTCGAACCACGCGACCCCGGCGCCGGGCTGGTCCTCCCCGGCGCCACCAAGGACTCGATCAAGCTCCTGCCCGAGTTCAAGTATCCGCCCCGCGCCGAGCGGCCGCTGAACTGACCGCGGCGCGACCGCGCGCGGGCGGCTGCGGCCTCAGAGCCAGAACGGCCTGACGCCGTAATAGTCGTGCAGCTCCCGCCCATAGGTTTCGTCCGAAAGGTCGACCCGATCCCGGTCGCCGATGGTCGGCGCACCTTCCAGCGTGCTCTTGTCCAGGTCGACCACATAGGCGTTCTGCCGCGTGTCGTAGTCCAGGACGGCCCAGGGCAGCGGGTGGTAGCGCTCGCCGATTCCGAGGAAGCCACCGAACGACATGACCGCGTAGGCGACCTTGCCCGAGTATTTGTCGATCATGACCCGCTCGATCGTCCCGAGCTTGTTGCCGCTGCGATCGTGCACCTCCGTGCCCTCGACCTTGTCCGAGCCGATCAGGCGGCCGGCTTCGCTGGTCTCGACGGCGGTGTCTCTCATTCCGGTCTGCATGACGATCCTCCTGGATGCGCTACCATAAGAACACCCGGTTGCGCGCGCCGTTCCGATTAGGGATCGTTAAGCCGCGGGATCCGCTCGGTGGCGACAAACGTCCGGCCATGGGCTAGAAAACGCTCCGCAACGACAATCCGAATGGACGGAGACGAAGGCCGATGCCGTCGAACAAGAAGCTGCTGGTACTCCCCGGGGACGGGATCGGGCCGGAAGTTGTGCGTGAAGTGCTGCGCGTCGTCGACTGGATGGACAAGCGCCGGCACGTGAGTTTCGACCTCAGCGAGGACCTCGTCGGCGGTGCCGCGATCGACGCCTACGGCACGCCGCTGAAGGAGGAGACGCTGGAGGCGGCGAAGGCGTCCGACGCCGTGCTGTTCGGCTCGGTCGGCGGCCCGCAGTGGGACGTGCTGCCCTTCGACCAGCGCCCGGAGCGCGGCATCCTCGGCCTGCGCAAGGGCATGCAGCTCTTCGCCAACCTGCGTCCGGCCAAGGTGTTCGACGCCCTCGTCGACGCGTCGACCCTGAAGAACGAGATCGTCCAGGGCCTCGACATCCTGATCCTGCGCGAACTGACCGGCGGCATCTATTTCGGCGAACCGCGCGGCATCGAGACACTGCCCGACGGCACGCGCCGCGGCATCAACACCCAGGTCTACACGACGCCGGAGATCGAGCGCATCGCCCGCGTCGGCTTCGAACTGGCGCAGAAGCGCGCCAAGCGCGTCATGTCGGTCGAGAAGGCCAATGTGATGGAGTCCGGCGTGCTCTGGCGCGAGGAGGTGCAGAAACTGCACGACGCCGAGTTCCAGGACGTCGAGCTGCAGCACATGTACGCCGACAACTGCGCCATGCAGCTGGTCCGGGCGCCGAAGCAGTTCGACGTGATCGTCACCGACAACCTGTTCGGCGACATCCTCTCCGACTGCGCCGCCATGCTCACGGGGTCGCTCGGCATGCTGCCGTCCGCCTCGCTCGGCGCCGTCGACCCGACCACCGGCCGCCGCATGGCGCTCTACGAGCCGATCCACGGCAGCGCCCCCGACATCGCCGGCCAGGGCAAGGCCAACCCGCTCGCGCAGATGCTCAGCCTGTCGATGCTGCTGCGCTACTCGTTCGACATGAACGAGGATGCCGACCTGATCGAGAACGCCGTCGAGAACGTCCTGAAGGCGGGCATCCGCACCGGCGACATCGTCGGCCCGGGCATGAAGCCCGTCTCCACGACCCAGATGACCGACGCCATCCTGAAGGAGCTCGACGCCCAGGCGGCATGAGCGCCCGCGGACCGCGGCGTTTCGGGGGAGGTTCGCTCCGAAACGCCGCTCCGTTCGCCTCGTCCCCGGTGAGGCCTCTAAACTAGTCCGGGAACCCTACATAGCGCACGAACGCATCGTTCGGCTCGCGCACCGAGCGTACCGCGTTGGCGGCGAAGCCGTCGTCGGGCCAGCCCATGGCGATGCAGGTCATGATGACCTCGTCGTCGGGGATGTTCGCCACCTCCCGCACCACGTCGGAGCGGGTGATGCCCTGGCCGTTGACCACGGTGCCGAGCCCGCGTTCCCACGCCGCCAGCACGATGCCGTAGCTCAGCGCCCCCAGGTCGAAATGGCAGGTGGCACCGGGATCGAGGATCCGGTCGTAGGTCAGCACGATCGACACCGGCGCATCGAACTGCCGGAAGCCGCGCATCACCCAGTCCTGGCGCATCGCCTTGTCCTCGCGCGCGATGCCCATGGCGGCGAACAGTTCCTTGGCGATGTCCACCTGCCGCTGCCGGTGCACGCCTTCGTAGGGGCCGTGTGTGTGGATGTCCCGGTTCGCCTTCGCGCCCGCCAGCATCAGCTCGGTATTCCGCCGCCGCACCTCCTCCAGCGGTTCGCCCGTCAGCACGTGGACGTGCCACGGCTGGCTGTTCATCGACGACGGCGCCCCCTTCGCCACATGCAGGATCTCGTCGATCAGTTCGCGCGGCACCGGATCCGGCTTGTACCCGCGAACGCTCCGGCGCGTGGCGACGAGTGTCGTGAAGTCCATGTTTCCCCCTGATGGTGCGATCTGCTTCGGCCGCAGATTGGCGGGCGGCGGGGGCCGCGTCGAGTAGCCCCATGAGGCGGATGCACCAGCACATAGGCGGCCGGCGATCCTCTATGCTGAATGCTCGCCCGATTGCTTATACTGGGTGGCGCAACCTGATCGGAGATTGCCGGTCGTGTCCCTGGAGCCCCCTCTGCCGTTCGAGTTCGTGGTTCCGGGAACCGCCATGAGCGCGCAGGCTTCGTCCGCGTCGAAGGATGCGTGGAAGGCCCGCATTCGCGCCGCCGCGAGAGGTGCTCTGCCGGAAGATCACTGGATGCTGACGGCCCCGCTGGCGGTGACCATCTATCTGTTCCCGGATGGGTCGCTCGCCGGCGATGTCGACAATCGCGTGAAGCCGATTCTCGATGCGATGACGCGGTTCGTCTATGATGACGACCGTCTGATAGAGCGTATCGTCGTGCAGAGGTTCGAACCGGGAAGGGTGTTTCCGTTCCAGAATCCGAGCGCTCTTTTGCTGCAGGCGCTCGATGCGGACAGGCCGGTACTGTACATACGACTGACCGACGATCTACATGCGGAGTTGTCGTGATGGCTCGGGCTGCAGCGATGGAGCAGGTGGCGCTGGACCGGATGGAGCCGCGCTGGCGTCGCCTCGGGTATACGTTGGTCCGCGAGCCTGCTGCCGAGGAGGTCCCGGCCTTTCTCGGTGGATTTCGGCCCGACGCGATCGCGGTCGGCCGGACACCCGGCCTGGTTATCGAGGTGGTAGGGCGGCCGGGCCCGCATGCCGATACCAAGCTGTCGAGGCTTCGCGGCTTGCTTGCGGGACAAAAGGATTGGGATCTCGTCGTGGTCTATGCGGCCTCCGACAAGGTCGAGGTGGCGACGGCGCCGCTGGCTGACGTGGAAAGCGCGCTCGTCGAGGCGGAACGGTCGGCCGACCGGGAGCCGCGGTCGGCTCTGCTGCTCGCCTGGGCGGCTCTCGAAGCGCTGGCACGGGCACGGCATCCGGATCTCGCCTCGGACGGCTTGGCCGCGAGCACGCTGCTCGATCTTCTCGTCTCGCACGGGGACCTGCCCCAGGAGGCGCAGGAAGAGTTGCGGCAGGTGGCCCGGATGCGCAATGCGCTCGCGCACGGCCAATTGGATCTTCGTCCGGCGCCGGATGCCGTTCGCCGCCTCGTCGCCCTGGCGCGGACGCTCCACCCCGCGGCAGGCGGCTGAGCGTCGCGGACGCACGACGTGTTCTTCGAGGAGATTCCGCGTCTCGCGCCGGGCGTCACCGAAATCTTCGCCCACCCGGTGCTCGACGGCGAGGAACTGCGTGGCGGCGACACGCGGCACGGCGACATACGCGCAGACGACGCGGAGTGCCTGACCGATCCGGCGGTGGCCGACCTGCTGGACCGGCGCGGCGTGCAGCGCATCTCCTGGCGCGACCTCCGCGACGCCGGGCGCGCCGGGCAGCGACCATAGGGGCCGCTTGCCGCCCCTGAACAGTCGGCCGGAACGGCGGCATTCCAGGGGGAGCGCCGAGGCGCCCGACGGAACGCCAGACAATGGTCTCGCCGTGCGCCGCGCTCCTGCCGCTCAGGCGGCGGTCAGCACCTTCGCGTGCGTCTCCAGGAAGCCGTCGAACGCCGCGACGATCGCGTCGAACGCGGCCGCATCCATCGGCAGGGAGAGGTTCAGCATGTTGCGGCGGGAGAGGTAGACGCCGCGCGACAGCATCTCGAACTGGCACAGGGCGCGCGCCTCGGGGCGGACGCGGGTCGTGTCCTTCGGCCGGTCGTAGCTGCCGTCGGCCAGCTGGATCATCAGCATCGAGCCGTAGCCGGTGACGGTACCCGGCACGCCGCGCTTCGCCAGCGTCTGCTTCAGCCGCTCGCGCAGCCGGTTGCCGTCGGCGTTGATGCGCATTGACGCCTCGGGCGTCAGCACGTCGCGCAGCCCGGTGATGCCGGCCGACAGGCTGAGCACGTTGTTGTTGAACGTGCCGGCGTGGCCGAAGGCGTCGGGGCGCGACGGGTCGAACCGCTCCATCAGGTCGCGACGGCCGCCGAACGCGCCGAAGCTGAGGCCGCCGCCGAGATACTTGCCCATGGTCATCATGTCGGGCGTCACGCCCAGCACCGACTGGAACCCGCCGGGCGCCAGGCGCGAGCTCATCACCTCGTCGAAGATCAGGACGACGCCGTGCTTCGCCGTCGCCTCGCGCACCGCCTTCACGAAGTCGGCCTGCGCCGGAATGCAGCCGCCGCTGCCGATCATCGGCTCCATGATGACGCAGGCGAGGTCGCCGGCATGTTCGGCGATCAGGGCGGCGGTGCGGTCGGGGTCGTTGTAGGGGGCCATCACGTAGGGGAAGGGGACGTTCATCGTCGAGCCGTAGCCGCCGAAGCTCATCAGGCCGCCGTGGTAGCAGCCTTCGAAGACCATGATCTTCGAGCGCCCGGTGACGCCGCGCGCCGTCTGCACGGCGAACAGGTTGGCCTCGGTGCCGGAATTGGTGAAGCGCACCAGTTCGAGCGCCTCGAACCGCGCGCAGAGCAGTTCGGCCAGTTCCGATTCGCGGCCCGTCGGCCCGCCGAGCACGATGCCGTGCTTCAGCGCCTCGATCACCGCCGCCTGGATCTTCGGATTCGAATGGCCATAGAGCGCCGCCGTCTGCTCCGACACCGTGTCGATGTAGCGGTGGCCGTCGACGTCGGTCACGTGGCAGCCTTCGCCGCCCGCCAGGCTGAGCGGGAAGGGCGAATAGTAGAGGACGGTGCGGGTGTTGCCGCCCGGCATGCTGCGCCGCGCATGCTCGTAGGCCTCGAGGCTATTCGGGTTGGCGGCGACATAGCGCTCCTCGGCATCGCGCAGGGCGGCGGTGAGGTCGAAGTTCGGCTGCGGCGCATTCATGGGAGGGCTCCGGCGGTGGCTCGGCTGGGGGCGCCGGCATAGTAGACCCGGCCGGACCGGACGGGCGAGCGCTCAATGCCTCGGGTCTCGTCGATTCCCGTCCGGCAGGCATGCACGGGACGCGGTGCCGCACCCCCTGGCCACCCGGTGACAGGACCGGGCGGACAGCCTACCTTCGGGCACGCGGACGACGGGAGCGACGCGCCGACAGCGTCGCCGTCGACAGAGCCGGGGGAGTGGGAGCATGGCCACCGATCAGCGCCGGCCGCCGCAGGCGGGGAACTTCTACCGGTCCGGCGTCACCGCCAAGGTCAAATGGTTCAACCCGGAGAAGGGCTTCGGCTTCGTCACCCCCGACGACGGGTCGCCCGACGTGTTCCTGCACGCCTCCGCAGTCAAGGCGCTCGGCCGTGACAGCCTGCCGGAAGGGGCCACGATCGACTGCGACGTGAACAAGGGCACGAAGGGCCCGCAGGTCGCGCTGATCCATTCCGTCGACGAGAGCACCGTACCGCGGGCGACCGGCCGCGCCGCCGGTCCGTCGCGCGGGGGGCGGCCGCGCCCCGGCGCGACGGCGGAGCGGCGGGCGCCACCGGCACCGGCTGCGCCGAAGGCGCCCGCGGCGCGCTCCGCGCCGCCGGCTGGCCGTCCGGTCGAGGGGACGGTGAAGTTCTTCGACCCGCGCAAAGGCTACGGCTTCGTGACGCCGGAGCGTGGCGGGAAGGACATCTTCATCGGCGCCGACGCCCTGCGCCGCTCGGGCATCGAGGCATTGCAGCCCAGCGTGCGCATCCGCGTGATCACGCGCGACTCCGAGAGGGGCCTGGAGGCGGAGCGGGTCGAGTTTCCCTGACGGGGAACAGGGGCGGCGCACGGCCGGTTACACGGGGACACCGCAGAGAGGGAGCCCCCCATGCGAGGCCGTTCCGACAGCCATCCGCCCACCTATTCCGCCGACGAGGTTCGTCAGGGCGAGATCATCCTGCGCACCAGGACCCGCCGGATCGTCTTCATCGGCGGCCTCGTCGGGTTCGTCATTTTCGCGATGATCTTTGGCCTGGTCGTCTGAAGCGGCCGCGCGTCGGATTTTGTCGCTGGTCGCGAACGATATCCGGCGCGGCCTGTTCTTCGGGCATGGCCCGTCGCCCCGGGCCGGCTCGCCTCGGAACCGGCTTCTATGGCCGCGGCGCTCCCGATCAAAGGAGAAAGCTTATGTCCACTTCGAGCAAGAGCCCGGCGACCATCCGCCAAGGTGGTCCCGGCTCGTCCGATCAGAACGGCAAGGCGCCCCTCGACATCGATAAGCCGCCGGCGGACTCCGAACTGCGTCGCCGGAGCGAGGTTTCGGGCGGTGGCGGCGAGGCCGATCATCACCAGGGACACCTGTCCGACAAGAAGCACGGTTGAGACGGAAGGAGGCAGCTATGCCGAAGCATCCGAAATCGCGCGAGCCGAACGACGCGGATCTGCGGCGCGATCCGATGATTGGCGGCAGCAAGGGCGCGCGCAGCTCTGGAGCCACCGCCGAGGAACTCGAAGAATTGCAGGGCGAGAACACGGTAGAAGGCGACATCGGCAACGACAAGAATGTGAGCCGCGGCGGGCGCTCTCCTAGCCGTCCCTAGGGATCGCCAAGCGCCGCAGGTTCTGTCCGCATGCCCTGGCACGCGCATTGCTCCCTCACGCCAAACAGAGAAATGGTCGTGATGGGCATGACGGCGAACCTTTCGATCCAACCCGCTGTATTTACTGGCGCTTCCGACGAAGTCCGGTCCGCCGTTCAACTGGCGAGCGCCGAGACGGGGGTAAGCTTTTCCTACCTCATGGCAAAAGCTGCCGTGGAGAGCGGATATCGTGCCGACGTGAAGGCGCCCACCAGCAGTGCCACCGGGCTCTATCAGTTCATCGAGCGTACCTGGCTCTCGATGGTGAAGGAGAACGGTGCCAAGTACGGCCTGGAGGACTATGCGGCGAAGCTGGAGGCCGGAAAGGTCGACGGCAAGACGCGGCGCGAGATCCTCGAACTGCGCAAGGATCCGAAGCTGTCCGCGCTGATGGCGGCGGAATATGCGCGCGACAACAAGGAATCGCTGCAGAAGTCGGTGGGCGGCGAGATCGGCGACACTGAGCTCTATCTGGCGCATTTCCTGGGGGCGGGAGGGGCAAAACGCTTCCTGTCCGCGATGCGGCGCAATCCGAACCAGATCGCGGCCCAGGTGATGCCGGAGGCGGCGCACGCCAATCGCAACGTCTTCTACGGCAAGTCCGGCGCACGGACGCTGGCGCAGGTCTATGACCGCTTCACCGAAAAGCTGGCGGAGAGCGGTGCCGCCGCCGGCGTGGCACCCACCTCTACGGAACCAGCAGGCCGGCCGGCGCCCTACGGCCTCGGCACGGGTGCCATCGCGTCGCGCGGTGGCTTCACCCCGGTCGTGCCGGGGGGCTCGCCGGCCGAGTTCGCGAGCCGGATGTTCATGGCGCGCCTCAGCCTCCCGGGGGAACCGGGCGCGATCAGCTGACGCCGGTCGCGGCGCGTCGTCCCGCTTTACATCGGGCCAAGCTTCTTCTACCTGAAGCGCATGCTGCGCGTCGGGCTGCTCTGGCACTCGCTCGCCTCGGGCAATCTCGGCGTGCGTGCGCTGACGCTCGCCCAGCTCGCCATCCTGGAGACGGCCGCCGAGGCCGCCGGACGCGAGGTCGAGGCCGTCATCTTCGGGCATCCCGACTGGGGCGCGCCGCGCCTCGCCTATGCGGGCCAACATGTGCGGCTCGCACCCCCTCACGATCTCACCGCGGTGGCGTTGTTCCGCCGCACCGGAGACCTGCTCGGTGCCTTTCGCCGCTGCGACCTGCTGATCGACATCGGCGAGGGCGACAGCTTCACCGACGTCTATGGCTGGCGGCGCTACGTCAAGCAGCTCGCCAGCAAGGCCCTGGCACTGCGCAGCGGCCGGCCGCTGATCCTGGCGCCGCAGACCATCGGGCCGTTCGGCCGCGGGCGGCGCCTGCCGCCGGCGGCACTGCTGCGGCGTGCCGCCCATGTCTTCGCCCGAGACGCCGAATCCGAGGCCTTCGCGCGCCGCCTCGCGCCGACCGCCAACCTGGCGCTGGCGACCGACGTCGCCTTCCTGCTTCCGTGGGAGACGCCCGCGCGGGCGCAGGGCGGCCCTCTCCGCATCGGGCTGAACGTCTCCGGCCTGCTCTACCAGGGGCGCGGGTTCGGTCTTTCCGTCCCCTATGCGGCGCTGGTCGATGCGCTCCTGGCGGACTGGACGGGCCGCGCGGGATATGAGGTTCATCTGGTCGCGCATGTCCTGGCCGCGCCCGGTGAGGCGGACCAGGACGGGGCGGTCTCCAGGCAGCTCGCGCGGCGCTTTCCGGCGGCCCGGCTGGCGCCGGCCTTCACCGACCCGCGCGCCGCGAAGTCCTGGATCGCCGGCCTCGACTTCTTCGTCGGCGCCCGCATGCACGCCTGCGTCGCCGCCTTCTCGGCGGGGGTGCCGCTGGTCCCGCTGGCCTACACGCGCAAGGCGACCGGCCTGTTTCGCAGCCTCGGCTACGACGCGGTGGCGGACCTTCGCAGCGGCAGCCTCGAGGATGCCGTTCGGATCGTCGGTGACGGATTGGCGGGGCGTGCGGCATTGGCGGCGGCCGCCGCGGCCGGCAACCGTCGCGCCGCCGAGCGGCTGCGGGTCTATACCGACCTGGTGGCGCATCTGGTCCGCACCGCATGAGCCGGCTCCGGTCGCTAGACGCGCTCGTCGCCTCGGGCCTGTGCGCCGGCTGCGGCCTGTGCGCCGCGATGGTCCCGTCGGTCGCGATGCGGATCTCCGCACGCGGCTTCGCCCGGCCGGCCGTGGGCGACCTCTCCGAAACGGAGCTGGCACGTGTCCTGGCGGTGTGTCCGGGTGCGAACCTCGATGGCCCGCCGGCCGCGCCATCGACGCATGCCGTATGGGGGCCGATGCGGGCGCTGCACCGGGCGTGGGCCACGGATCCGGGAGTGCGCTACGCCGGCGCATCGGGGGGAGTCATCACGGCGCTCTGTGCGCACCTGCTCGCGACCGGCGCGGTCGATGCGGTGCTGCATGTCGGGAGCGAGGCGCACGCGCCGCTGCGGACGGTGCCGCGGGTCAGTACCACCGCCGCCCAACTGGTCGACCGTGCCGGCTCACGCTATGCGCCATCCCCGGTGCTGGCCGGCCTGGACGACGCGCTGGCCCGGCACGGCCGTATCGCCGTCGTCGGCAAGCCCTGTGACATCGCGGCGCTGCGCCGGCATGTGGCGACCGATCCGTCGCTCCCCGCCCGCATTCCCTGGATGCTCTCCTTCTTCTGCGCGGGGGTGCCGTCGCTCGTCGGCACGGAGATCCTCGTGCGCCGGATGGGGCTCGATCCGGCGACGCTGACGGGATTGCGCTATCGCGGCTGCGGGTGGCCGGGCCGGATGGCGGCGACGACCGCGGACGGCCGCACGGCGAGCATGAGCTACACCGATTCGTGGGGCGGCGAACTGCACCGCCATCTCCAGTTCCGCTGCAAGATCTGTCCCGACGGCACCGGCGAGCATGCCGACATCGCCGCCGCCGATGCGTGGCTCACGTGCGACGGTTATCCCGACTTCGCGGAGCGCGACGGCATCAGCGCCGTGCTGGCGCGGACGGAGCGCGGCGCGGCCTTGCTGGCGGCGGCGGTCGCGGCAGGGGCGATCCAGACCGCACCGCTCTTACCGGCCGAACTGATGGCGATGCAGCCCTACCAGGTGCGGCGCAAGCGCGTGCTTCTCGGCCGGCTCGCCGCCCTGCGGCTGCTCGGGCAGCGCCTGCCGCGCTATCGGGAGCTGCGGCTGTGGCGGAACGCCCTAAGGGGCGGGCGCGCCCTGCTTCGCGATCTCGCCGGCACCGGGCTCCGCGTCCTGCAGGGGCGCCATCGCGAGTGACGCCGTCGGCTTCGGCTCCATCGGCGACCTGCCGGCGGGGTGCCGGCCGAGATACTGAAGGTGATAGAGGAACGCGTCCCGCAGGTGATGGCGGGCGGCAGGGTTGCGGAACAGGGCGAGGGGCCCGCCGGCGCTGGCACGGATCCCGTCGGCGGTGACGGTCGCCTCGGCGAAATGGACGACTTCAAGCCCTCGATCCCAGGCCTGCCAGCACAGCACGCAGTCGGCCATGAACAGGAAATAGCGTTCGTCCAGGCCGCCGGTACCGTCCCAGAAGTCGCGGCGCACGAGAACGCACGAGGACTGTAGCCAGTCGACCGGCTGGGTTCGTCCATAGTCGAGGTCGGCGGCCTCGTAGCGCCCGACCGAACCCGCGAGGCCGGGCAGTCTTCCCAGCGGCGAGCGGCGCGCACACTGCGCGAGGACATTCGGGAACCGGCGCGCCGTGCGCGGGACGGTCCCGTCCTCGTTCACCTGTCGCGGCCCGGCGACGGCCACGTCGGGCCGGCCCCGCATGAAGGCCGCGAGCCGCTCCAATGCGCCGGGATCGGCCCACAGGATGTCCGGGTTGACCAGCAGGACGAAGGCGCCCCGGCCCAGGGCGGCACCCTGGTTGCAGGCTGCCGTGTACCCCGTGTTCGTGTCGTTGACGATCAGCCGCACGCCCGGTTCGTCGTCGAGCGCGCGGAGGATCCGGGCATTGGCGGGGTCGACGGAATTGTCGATCACCACGATGTCGAGCCGCTCGGCGGTCTGCTGCCGGCGCAGCGAGCGCACGTTCTGCACAACGCGCGCGGCCTTGCGATAGTCGACGATCACGGCGCAGATCGTCGGCTCAGCCATGGCCGCCCTCGTCCTCCAGCACCTGGGCATAGAGTGCGACGAGCGCGCGCGCATGGGCGTCGACCGTGGGCGGATCCGCCCAGAAGCGGGCGTGGGCGGCGCGACCCATGCGGGCGACCAGCGCGTCGTCCCGGCAGCGCTCGATCTGGCGCCGCAGGTCCGCCGAATCTCCCGACCGGAACAGCAGGCCGGTCACGCCGTCCTCGACGGCCTCGCGCGCCGCGCAGCCGTCGCTGACGATGGCGGGAACCCCCAGGGCTGCGGCCTCCGATACCGCCATTCCCTGGGTCTCCGGCCACAGCGACGGGAAGACCAGGGCGCGGGCGTGGCGCAGCCGTCGCGCGACCGCCTCGGCGGGCTGCCATCCCGTCAGCTCGGCCTGTGGCGCTGCCGCCCGCACCGCGGCGGCCAGGTAGCCGTCGCCGACGAAGGCCGCCGGGACGCCGGCCTCCGCCGCGGCGGTGGCAAAGAGCAGGGGGCCCTTTTCGGCGGCGAGGCGGCCGACGAAGAGGAACGTGTCGTGACAGGCGGGATCCGCCGGCGGCCCCCGGGGCACATCGATCGGATTGCGCACCATCTCCATCCGCGCGCCCTCGGGCAGCCGCCCGGCATGCAGGCGGCGGTTGAGGTCCGAGAGGCAGACATAGCGGCCGAACGGCCGCGAGAACCCGCCGCGCCGCTGCTGCACCGCATGCCGCGCGACGCGCCAGAGCTTGTGGCCGTAGTTGCGCGCGTCGCAGTCGGTCGCGATGCAGCGCGGGCTGAGTGGTGTCAGCGTGCAGGGGGCGGCGCTGCGATAGTTGAACAAGCCGCCGTTGGGACACACGGCGGTGTAGTCGTGCAGCGTCCCGATCACCCGGAACCCGCGGTCCGTCGCGGCGCGAACCACGCTGCTGGAGAGCGCCTTCATCCAGCCATGCACGTGCACGACGGTGCAGGCGGGATCTAGGCGATCCAGCAGGGTGCCGAACCGGCGGCCGGCCTCGCCGTTCCAGAGGCCGCGCAGGGCGGCGCGCAGGGCGCTGGGGTCGCCCAGCATGTCGGGCTGGCCGAGGCAGACGATCTCGGCGCCGCTGGCCGCGAGGTCGGGGTCGACCGGCGCCACGGCGGCGAAGAAGGTCACGCGGTGGCCGCGCCGCGCCAGCGCCGCCGCGGAGACGATGGCCACCTTCGAGCCGCCGCCCTGGATGTGGGCGTAGTCGTTGACGACGACGATGTCCGGCGCCGCGCGCACCGCCTGCACCGGCCGCGCCGGCATCGGTGCGAGGGCGTTCACGTCCGGCCCGCCATCAGCGAGAGGATCATCGGCACGCGGTCCCACTGCCGGCGCCGGATGCGGTTCGCCAGTGCGCCTAACAGGCCCAGCCAGACGGTCGGCAGCGCCCAGGGCCGGTGCCGCCGGGTATAGAGAAGGCGGCTGCGCAGCCCGTGATAGTCGGCCGTCCGCGAGCGCGCCTGCGGTCGCCGTGTGGCGCTGCCGGCGCTCGCCCCCTCCTTGTGGAACACGATGCTGCCCGGCGCATGGCCGAGCGCGAAGCGGCCGCCGGCGCGCGCCGTCCAGTCGAGTTCCTCGAAGAAGAGAAAGTACCGCTCGTCCATCAGTCCGACGGCGTCGACGAAGGCGCGGCTGACGAGCATCGAGGCGCCGTGCACGAAGTCCAGGTCGCCGGGCCCGGCGCCGACGCCGGGAACGGCGGGCTGCTGGAATCCCAGCAGATGCATCCGTCCCAGCCATGGATCGTAGCGGCCGCCGCCCAGCGCCTGGAGCCGGTCCGGCGTGTCGTAGTAGCGCAGGGTCGATCCGCAGAGGCCGATCTCGGGCCTGGCGGCGCAGTGGGCGACCAGCGCGGTCAGCGCATCCGGCGTCACCGCCGTGTCGTTGTTCAGCAGCCAGAACCACGCGGCGTCGCCGCGGCTCAGCGCATAGCGCAGGCCGAGGTTGCAGCCGCCGGCGAAGCCGCGGTTGTGTGCGCTTCGGATGAGGACGAGGGGCGGGGCCCGGCCCGGTTCGACGGCGTCATCGTCGATCGCCTCGGCGGTCACCGCCAGATATGGGATCGGCCGGCGCGTCCGCCCGGCCATCAGCCGCCGTCCCGTCTCACCCGCCGGTCCTGCGGAGATCTCGCCGTCCGCCCAGTCGCGCAGCATCCCGAAGCTCGCGGTCGTGGTGGCGTTGTCGCAGACGATGACCCGGAAATCCGGGTAATCCATGCCAAACAACGTGTCGAGGCACTCGAGCGTGTCCGCCGGGTGGCCGTAGTTGACCAGCACGACGTAAACCGGGCCGTGGCTCACCGGCAGGACGTCGGCGACCCTATCCTCGGCCGCCGGCGACCTTCGGCTCCCCCCGGGTTCTGCGATCCACACTGCCGCCACATCCGCCCCCCGCCGCGACCTCCCGGAACAGGCCCGCGCGATCCGGCGGGCCCTCCGAGGTGTCCGGAGAGCATCTTAGACGGGACGAAAATAGACGTAAATTGGTTGCATTCGGATTTTGTCGCAGCGCCGGTCACGGCCGGTCGCGTCGACCGTCAGGAGCGGCCGTACGTGTCCTCGAAGCGGACGATGTCGTCCTCGCCGAGATAGGATCCCGATTGCACTTCGATCAGGTGCAGCGGCACCCGTCCCGGGTTCTCCAGCCGATGGGTCGAG
>Ga0209643_1001206_pt1 | contig 26890 bp, 30 predicted proteins | sample AutmiccBRH37_all_FD_187383 | JGI IMG/M metagenome (GOLD analysis project Ga0209643, IMG submission 187383) | Deep subsurface microbial communities from Mt. Terri, Switzerland - Autotrophic microbial communities BRH/37_all (SPAdes) (version 2) | ecosystem: Environmental > Aquatic > Deep... | reverse complement strand
AGGTTCGGGGTACGAGGTTCGAGGTGCGGGGAGTGCCGAAGGACGAAATTAATTCCGCGCTGCCTGAAAGAATTTAATACGATAGTGTGTGATTTAGTCGCACGTATATACATTCCATAAAGAAAGAGGTGAATAAAATGAAAGAAGGAATCCATCCGAAGTATGGAGAGGCAGTTGTTAAATGTGCTTGTGGAGAAGCATTTGAGACAGGTTCAGTTAAAAAGGAAATAAAAGTAGAAATTTGTTCCAAGTGTCATCCTTTCTTTACAGGAAAGCAGAAGCTTGTAGATACAGGCGGACGTGTTGACAGATTCAAGAAGAGATTTAACTTGGACAAAGCAGAAATCAAAGAAGAAGTTAAAGAAGAAAACAAAGAAGAATAATTCACGGAGGTTAAAGATTGCTTTAACCTCTATTTATTTTAATTTAGATACGAGATACGAGATACGAGGTTCCGGGTTGTAGGGGCGAACAGTGTTCGCCCGCCTTCGAAGCTTAGCTTAAATCTCGCATCTCGAGTCTCGCATCTCGCATCTATCTATTCTCTTGCCATAAATTATCTGAGCATTTATAATAATGAAGTAAGGGAAAATTCTGCATATGGGGGTTGTAATATGTATGGACCGAAGGATCATGGATGGATTGAAGTAGTTGTTGGACCAATGTTCAGCGGTAAGAGTGAAGAATTAATAAGGAGAATTAACAGAGCAAAAATTGCAAGACAAAAAGTGCAGGTATTCAAGCATTGTATTGATGACCGTTATGCAATCGATCACGTTGTATCTCATAACGGAATTAAAATTGAAGCATTAAAGATTTCAAACTCTGAAGATATTATGAAGTACATAGAAGATGACACAATTGTTGTAGCAATAGATGAAGTGCAGTTTTTCGATAAAGGTGTAGTGGATATATGTACCAAGTTGGCTGATGAAGGAAGACGCGTAATTGTGGCAGGTCTTGACCAGGATTTTAAGGGAGAGCCTTTTGGCCCTACACCCGAATTGATGTCTGCTGCAGAATTTGTGGACAAGATCCAGGCTATATGCATAAAGTGCGGAAATCCTGCTACCAGAACCCAGAGGCTGATAGACGGAAAGCCTGCATGCTATGATGATCCGATAATATTGGTAGGGGCCAAGGAAAGCTATGAAGCTAGGTGCAGGAAATGCCACGAGGTTCCGGGGAAGAAGTAGGGATAAAAAGGGGTTGTTGCAAAATGTGGAAAGGTCAAGACCGTTCCCTACAAATTTTGCAACAGCCCCTTGATTTTATCATTTTTCTTCGGGAGGCTCTGTATCCAGGGTCTTTATTGCGGTATTAATATTATCAATAGACTGATTGATACCAACAATGGTGGTGTTAAGTACACTCGGAGGTTGTTTGCAGGGCTTGTCTGCTTTTTTGACGGCTTTGCCATGGGATGAATTCAGTACTTCATTTACCACAGCTATTACTTTTTCCGTACTGAAGGGTTTAATTATGTAATGTTTGGCTCCATTCTGAATAGCAGTCAATACCATAAATTTCTGATCAAGGGCACTTATCATAATTATCTGGGCCTCCGGATCATAGTCAATTATCTTCTTGACTGCACCGATGCCATTCAGCACCGGCATGGTAATATCCATTGTCACAAGATCTGGCTTATGCTTTTCATATTCTTTAGCAGCCAGTTCACCATTGGCGGCTTCTGATACAATAGTATGACCTGCATTTTTAAGTATAGCTGACAGATTTCTTCTCATTATTGATGAGTCATCTACAACAAGTACTTTTGCCAAAACATTTCCCCCCTTAAATATTTCGCGAAAAACATTTTACATTTTTTATTTAAATTTCGCGTAAATGTTTCCTTGGTTGTTATTGAATTCGCACTCCTCCCAATGTAAATACTACGTGTGTTCAATATAGACAATATTATTAAGTATTTTCCTTCAAGCTGACAAATAAATAAACATGGGTTTTACAAAATATATTTTAACACAAAAATGGATGGTAATAAATATTAATTGTTGCATATTTGTATAAATATTCATAAATTTGTCGAATAAAGTCCTGCTCTTGTAAATCACATCAAGTAACGATATACTACTATAAGAGGATTTTGAAATAACCAATTCATTTGAAAGGTAGAAATATATGAAAATATTAGGTTCTGAGAACAAAATAAAACCAAAGGCTGTAGGTGGCCAGGCCGTTATTGAGGGAGTAATGATGAAGGGAGCCGAGGATGTTGCCATTGCAGTGAGGAAGCCTGATGGAGAGATAATTGTAAGCAAGGAAAAGCTTAAGGGCAACAGGAAGGTAATATCCAAGATACCTATACTAAGAGGCATGTATGCATTTATAGATTCAATGGTACTGGGTGTCAAAGCACTTATGTACTCCGCCGAGTTCATTGAAGAAGAAGAAGAGGAAAAGAAAAAGAAGCCTTCAAAGTTTGATGAATTTTTGGGCAATAATATAATATGGATATCTGTTGTCATTTCAATAGTGTTCTCAGTAGGTCTTTTCATACTGCTTCCTACTGTAATTGTAGATGCTTTCAAGATATATACCAACAGCAATGTTATGCTAAATGGAATTGAGGGCATAGTAAGGATAGCCATTTTCCTGGGTTATATACTTGCGGTATCCAAAATGAAGGATATCAGAAGAGTATTTGAATATCACGGAGCAGAGCACAAGAGCATATTCTGTTATGAGCATGGAGAAGAACTGACTGTAGAGAATGTAAAAAAATATGGCAGGCTGCACCCAAGATGCGGTACCAGCTTTCTTTTCATAGTAATGATAGTGAGCATACTTCTTTTTTCAATGTTCAGTTGGTCAGGAGTATTGATGAGGCTTCTAATAAGGATAGTACTTATACCTTTTGTGGCCGGTATATCCTTCGAAATTATCAAATGGGCGGGAAAGAGCCAGAGCAAGCTATCCTGCATTATATCGGCTCCGGGAATGTGGCTGCAGAAAATAACCACCAGAGAGCCGGACGACAAGCAGATAGAAGTAGCTGTTGAAGCTCTTAAGAGTGTTCTTGTAGTTGACCCGGAGGCGGATAACTGGTAATGGGAAGCATAAGGGAGCTGCTGAAAAATGCAGTGGAAGTCTTAAAAAAGTGCATGAATACCGATACCCCGGTACTCGATGCAGAGCTGCTGCTAATTTTTGCCCTGAAACAATCCGGAATGGATTTTAACAGAATAAAGCTTATGACACAACAGGAGTATTTGCTTGATGAGCAAGCTGCCAAAGGGTATATGGAGCTTATAGATGAACGGAGCAAGGGTAAGCCTGTACAGTACATTACCAAAAGACAGGAATTTATGGGTCTTGAGTTATACGTAGATTCAGGGGTGCTTATACCCCGTGGCGACACTGAAATAATTGCAGAAAAGGTAATTGAGCTGACCAAGGGCTTGGAAAGCCCTGAAATAATTGATGTGTGTACCGGCAGCGGAGCAATAGCAGTAAGCCTTGCGATCAATATACCCAATGCAAGGGTGTTGGCTGTGGATATTTCTGATAGTGCTTTGGACTGCTGCAATATAAATGTCAATCGATTTGGATTGGAGAACAGCATAAGGGTAGTAAAGAGCGATTTGTTTGAGAATATCAGGGAGGAAGGGTTGCTGGGGATTACTGATGTAATAGTGTCCAACCCCCCTTATATAGAAAGTGCTGCTATACAAGAGCTGGATATAAATGTCCGCAGCTATGAGCCTCATTTGGCTCTTGACGGAGGCAAAGACGGGCTTGTATACTATAGAAGAATTATTAAGGACAGCGTTGAATTTCTCAAGAATAAAGGAATACTCGCATTTGAGGTGGGACATGATCAAGGGGTTAGAGTGAAAAATATTATGGAAGAGAGCGGTTATTATGACAATTTAAATATTGAAAAAGATCTTTCGGGTTATGACAGATGTGTATGGGGACGTAAAATACGATAGTTTTTGGGATATGGAGTGTGATAGGATGTTGGATAAACTGGAGTTTATCGAAGAGAAATATGAGGATCTGAGCCATAAGATAAGTGATCCTGAAGTTATAGGGGATCAGAGCATGTGGCAGAAGCTTGTGAAGGAGCATGCGGGCCTTGAGCCTTTGGTTGCAAAGGTCAAGGAGTATAAGTCCGTGCTTAAGGGTATAGAAGATTCAAAAGCTATGCTTTCAGATAAGCCTGACAAGGATTTTGAAGAAATGGTCAGATTTGAGCTTTCAGAGCTGCAGGAAAAGAAGGAGAGCATTGAAGAGGAGATCAGGGTAATGCTTCTTCCCAAGGATCCCAATGATGATAAAAGCGTTATAGTTGAAGTAAGAGGTGCTGCAGGAGGAGAAGAAGCAGCATTGTTCGCCGGGGACCTGTTCAGGATGTATGTAAGATATGCGGAAAGATTGGGCTGGAAGGTAGAAATGCTCAGCTCCAATGCTACAGATATAGGCGGTTATAAGGAAGTAATATTTGAGATCAACGGCAAAGGTGCATACAGCAGGCTCAAATACGAAAGCGGAGCCCACAGGGTTCAGAGGATTCCTTCTACCGAAGCCAGCGGGAGGATACATACTTCAACTTCTACAGTTGCGGTGCTCCCGGAGGCAGAAGATGTAGATGTGGAAATAAACGCCAATGATCTGAGAATTGATGTATTCCGTTCAAGCGGACACGGAGGACAGAGTGTAAACACAACGGACAGTGCTGTAAGAGTAACGCATCTTCCTACAGGCTTGGTTGTATCCTGCCAGGATGAAAAATCACAGCTCAAGAACAAAGATAAGGCTATAAAGATATTAAAATCCAGACTTCTGGATATTGAAATTGAGAGGCATAATGCCTCCATTGCCAGCGACAGGAAGAGTCAGGTAGGTACAGGAGACAGAAGTGAAAGAATAAGGACCTACAATTTCCCTCAGGGCAGGGTGACGGACCATAGGATAGGGCTGACCTTATATCAGTTGGATTCCTTCATGGACGGAGACATTGATGAGATGATAGATTCACTGATAACAAGTGCACAGGCAGAAAAGCTCAAAGGGGCGGAATAGATACGAGATGCGAGATACGAGTAGGGGCGCCCATTGGGCGTCCGCACCATATATATGTGTTAATAGAAGCAGAGGCAGGTTAACTTGCCTCTGCTTTTTACGTCTATGCATGTATTTTGTAGAAATACAGATATTATTCACACAGACAGCTGCAAATAAAGCCGTATCGCCTGTATTTGCCAATAAGCCATTTTGAAATAATAGTTTCAAAGTTATATAATTTATATTTGTGCTCTGAATTTTGTAATTTTTTCTTAGGTATATGTAAGGGAGATGGAATATATGTTTATAATAAAGCTTGCGATCGTACTTATAGCAGCTGAAATAGGAGGATATATAAGCAGAAAGCTCAAGCAGCCTACAGTACTTGGAAGGCTTCTTATGGGTGTTGTGATCGGACCTTCGGTTCTGGGCCTTGTAGAACCAAGTGAAACTCTGACGCATTTATCCGAATTGGGAGTCATACTGCTGATGTTTATTGCGGGACTTGAGACAGATCTGAGGCAGCTGATCGAGTCGGGAAAATCCTCTTCGTTAATTGCCATGGGAGGTGTACTGCTTCCGCTGGTTTTAGGCACAGGTGTGTCAATGCTGTTTGGAATGAGTGCGATAGAAGGGGTATTTGTGGGTGTTATCCTATGTGCAACCAGTGTTAGTATATCTGTGGAGACTCTGAGGGAAATTGATAAGCTCAAAACTAAGCAGGGAATTGCCATTTTAAGTGCAGCAGTTATTGACGATGTAATAGGCATTGTACTGCTATCGCTTATTACCGGCTTTGTAAAACCCGGTGCAGGACAAAGTGTTGTTATCGTAGTCTTGAAAATATTAGGCTTCTTTGTGCTGGCAATATTCGTAGGCATCATCGTAGTAAAGCTTGCAAAATGGTTTTTTAGAACGAAGGTTGTTACAGGTCATATTGCTATAATGGGATTGATATTCTGCCTTGTTATGGGGTTTGCCTCTGAGGAGCTCGGGGTAGCCGCCATTACCGGAGCCTATATTGCAGGAATAATACTATCGGTAACTCCTTTCAGAAATAAAGTTACAAAGGGTATCCAGGAGGTGTCCTACATACTGCTTACTCCTGTTTTCTTCGTTGTGACAGGTATGAGGGTGGATATAAGCTACTTGATGAAAGGATGGGTATTTGGACTGGCACTCCTTGCAGCGGCTGTAATAGGAAAGCTTGTGGGGTGCGGAGTGATTGCCGGACTGGCCGGATTCAACAGACAGGAGTCCATGCAGATTGGAATAGGAATGATACCAAGAGGTGAGGTGGTTCTTATAATAACTGATATGGGCCTTCGTTTTGGAGTAATACCCGATAGTGTGTTTGCGGCAGTAATATTCATAGTTCTGGCTACAACTATTATAACGCCGCCGGTATTAAAATCCTTATCCGACAGGAGTGCAAAACTAGCGGCATAGGTGTCGGATGTGAACCCCAAAGCGTCACCCGAATCTAGAGATTAGTGTTACTTTGTTATATCTCCACTAGTTGTCATCCTGAGCGTAGAGAAGGATCTTAGACCTTAGAGGAATACATGCATTTGCTTGGGTCTTGCCTTTTGGGTCTTAGACTCTTCCTGCGTCAGAGTGACACAGAAAACATAGTTTTTACAAGGTAACAAAGTAGTACTAGTGACTAGTGACTATTATTGTGTTAATGTATAATGGAAAACAAATATGTATGGATTGTAGGAGTGATTCTTATGTATGTACTATTCGTGGTATTGAACCAACCGGAACATTTGGGTGAGATAGTAAGAAAGCTTAAGGATGTGGGTATATACAGCGCAACAATAATTGACAGCGTTGGAACTGCCCAGCTGAGGAAGAGCATGGGAAAAGAGATACCGTTTATAGGAAGCCTTATGAGAAGCCTGGACGAGGTTGGAGATAATAATAAGACTATGTTTACGGTGGTTGAAAGCAAAAAGCAAGCGGTTAAGATCATGGATGAAATAGAGGAAATCTGCGGCGGTGACATGTCAAAGCCCGGCACCGGAATAATGTTTACGATACCGATCGATATGGCGAGAGGCGGAAGCGTCAGCAGGAAAAGCCTGGACCAGATGTATAAAGCAGAGTAATCTGCACCTTCCCCAAAGGTATCCGTTCTATAAATCCCCCTCATGAATATAAATATAAAGAGCTAATGCATATTCTTGAATTGGGGGCAATGAAGTGAGCAGACTGTTTGCTGTAACTTGTATAGGTTTTTTATGCGGAATGATAGGTACCGGTTTGGGTGGGCTAATAACATTGTTTCTTGGAAATCCTACGAAAAGGTTTATGGCCGTTCTTCTTGGATTCACAAGTGGAATTATGATATCGGTAGTGTGCTTTGATCTGCTTCCCGAAGCCTTTGGAATGGGGGGCGTTTTCTTAAGCCTTGTGGGTATTGTGCTTGGAGTGGGAATGATACTTACGGTAGAACAGTTCATACCTGAAAGGATAAGCCAGAAATACAGTGAAGACTTTGATTTTGTAAGAAGCGGAATACTTTTGGGGATTGGAATTGCCATACATAATTTCCCTGAGGGACTTGCAGTGGGCTCCGGATTTGCTGCCAGTGATTATTTAGGCTTGGGGCTTGCGATTGTAATAGGACTTCATGATATGCCGGAGGGAATCGCTATGGCAGCACCTTTAAAAATCGGCGGCATAAGCAGACTGAAGATATTGCTTTATACAGTACTTGCGGGGATACCTATGGGGCTTGGAGCCTTTGTAGGAGAAATGCTGGGTGAAATATCCCACACCTTCATCTGCCTGTGCCTGAGCTTTGCAGGAGGAGCTATGCTGTATATAACCTGCGGGGAGCTGATACCAAAGACTCATAATATTTATAAGGGAAGAATTTCTACCATTGGTATGATAATAGGAATAATATGTGGAATTATTATTTCAACCAGCCTCTAAACAGATATTATGAAAGTTGTATATGATATTTTGCTGTGTTATTATGTATTTGAGCATATTAGCACAGTTTTTTATGCATGTTGCGCAGGTGCGGGGTTCCGGAGAACGGGTAACACTGAACACACGGAAATCCACGGAGTACACGGATGGGATATGAAGAAGGTTTCAACGTTTTGACATTGTCATTGTCATTGTTATGAATGCCACTGGTGTTTGCAGTGTCATCCTGAGGGAGGAACGACCGAAGGATCTTAGATTCTTCACTACGTTCAGAATGACATACACTCTGTTCAGGATAACATCATAATATATTTGAGACTAAACACTAATAATGTGACTAATAATATCATAATAACTATAACAGTTGTTTTTTCGGAGGAGTCATTTTGGATACAGAGGTTTTTTTTCTGGACGAAAGAAGTATTGATTCTGATATAATAGATAGGGCTGCAGAAATAATAAGGAGCAACGGCACTGTGATATTTCCCACTGAAACAGTATACGGACTGGGAGCCAATGCCTTATCCGGAGAAGCTGTCAAAGGGATATTCGCTGCCAAAGGAAGACCCAGTGACAATCCTCTGATTGTACATATTTCATCTATGAATATGCTTCTGTATCTTATCGGGAGTCCTCTAAGTGAGGCAGCAAAGCTTCTAATTGAGAAATACTGGCCCGGCCCTCTTACTCTTATTTTTAAAAAGTCCGGGAAGGTACCCTATGAAGTGACTGCCGGCTTGAATACTGTTGCAGTAAGGATGCCTGATAATAGAATTGCTTTGGAGCTTATTAACAGAAGCGAGCTGCCCATAGCAGCACCCAGTGCCAATATCTCCGGCAAACCGAGTCCTACACTGCCTGAGCATGCTATTGACGATATGCAGGGCAGGGTGGATATGATATTATGCGGCAGCAAAAGTCGGATAGGGGTAGAATCAACGGTTCTGGACCTTTCGGGAGATATTCCTGTGGTATTGAGACCCGGAGGTGTGACTGTGGAAGAGCTGGAGAGCATACTGGGATCAGTGGGGCTTGACCGTGGAAGTATCGGAGGGTCAGGAGTACCCAAGGCTCCGGGCATGAAATACACCCATTATGCCCCCGAGGCTGATATGATTATTGTCAAAGGGGAATTGGAGAGTATTAAGAAGAAAATACAGGAGCTGGCCGGCGAAAATGCAGGCAAGGGTCTGAAGGTGGGAGTGCTGGCCTCTGATGAAACAGAGAGCTATTATGAGAACTGCAGAGTGCTTTCTCTCGGAAGCAGAACAAAAGCAGACGTTATTGCGTCTAATGTCTTTGAGAAGCTGAGGGAGTTTGACAAGATGGGAGTAGATATAATATTCGCAGAAGCTTTGGATGAAAAGCATATGGGCATGGCTGTAATGAACAGGATGAATAAAGCGGCCGGCTTCAATATTATTGAGGTGTAGGTATGAAAAGGATATTGTTCGTTTGTACTGGGAATACATGCAGAAGCAGCATGGCTGAAGCACTTTTGAGACATTTGCTGGATAAGGAAGGCTTGGCAGGGAAGTTTGCAATAAGCTCTGCAGGAACTTCAGCTTATCCCGGAATGCCTGCCTCCCATAACGCTGTACAGGCTCTCTGTGACGCAGGTATTGATTTATCCCGGCATTACTCAAGCTGTGTGGACAATGCCTCAATTGACAGTGCAGATCTTATACTTACAATGACCGCTTCTCATAAGCTGCACCTGCTGCAGCTCAGACCTGATGCGGCTTTCAAGACATATACTCTGACGGAGTACTGTGAAGCTGCAGGTAAAGCAGATATTTACGATCCCTTTGGAGGGGACCTTGATATATACATAAATTGCCGTGATGAAATCAGCAAGTATATTGAACTGCTGGTAAAAAAGCTTAAAGAGGAAGGAGAAGACTAATTTGAGAATTGCAATTGGTAGTGACCACGGAGGTTTTTTGCTGAAAGATGAAATAATAGAGCATTTAAAACAGAAAAATATTGATTTTGATGATCTTGGCTGCTATACCACGGAATCCGTTGATTACCCGGATATTGGACAGGCGGTAGGGGAAGCAGTTGTCAAAGGCGAATATGACAAAGGAATAATCTGCTGCGGAACGGGTATTGGCATTTCAATATCTGCAAACAAGGTGCCCGGTATAAGGGCGGCTCTTTGCGGAGATTGCTTTTCCGCCAGAGCATCAATAGAACACAATGACGCTAATGTACTTGCCCTCGGTGAGAGGACTATCGGAGCAGGACTGGCGAAAATGATAGTAGATATATGGTTAAGCTCAGAGTTCCAGGGTGGAAGGCATGGCAGAAGAGTAGAAAAGATAGCGAAGATAGAGGAGAAATATTATAAGGAGGGAAAGAAATGAAGCAGTATAAGAATGTTACAGTAATGGAGCATCCACTGATACAGCATAAGCTCACAATCCTAAGGGATAAGAGCACAGGAGTAAAGGAATTCAGGGAACTGGTTGAAGAGCTTTCTTTGCTGATGGGCTATGAGGTAACAAGAAACCTTACGGTTGAGGACACCGAGGTAGAGACACCGATATGCAAGACCAAGTCCAAGGTTATTGCAGGCAAAAAGCTTGGCATAGTCCCTATACTCAGGGCTGGACTGGGAATGGTGGATGGAATGCTGCGGCTGATTCCTGCTGCAAAGGTGGGGCATATAGGACTATATAGAGATCCTGAAACCTTAATGCCTGTTGAATACTACTGCAAGCTTCCCTCAGACGTGGCAGAAAGGGATCTGATCGTACTTGATCCTATGCTGGCAACCGGAGGTTCTGCTGCAGCAGCAATATCCTTCCTTAAAGATAAAGGTGCAAAAAGCATCAAGCTGGTAAACCTGATTGCTGCTCCAGAGGGGATAAAGACTGTTGTGGAAGCCCATCCGGATGTAGCGATTTATGTTGCAGCAGTGGATGAGAAGCTTAATGACCACGGATACATAGTCCCAGGACTGGGTGATGCAGGTGACAGACTTTTCGGAACAAAATAGAAAAAATACGGTAATAGCAGTAAAGGGGTGAAAGGTGTGGATAGGAGAGATAAATACAATTACTATCTGGACATTGCAGAAACTGTATTGGAGAGAGGAACCTGCCTTAGAAGGAATTACGGAGCTATTATAGTGAAAAACGATGAAATAATATCTACCGGCTATAGTGGAGCACCAAGAGGCAGAATGAATTGCAGCGATTTGGGCTATTGCATCAGGCAAAAATTAAATATACCCAGGGGACAGAATTATGAGAAATGCAGAAGTGTACATGCTGAGGCTAATTGTATAATATCAGCAAGCAGAAGAGATATGATAGGAGCTACATTATACCTGGTGGGAAAAGAAATGGAATCAGGTATTTATATTACAAATTCAAATTCTTGCGCAATGTGTAAAAGGCTAATACTAAATGCAGGTATAGATAGAGTTATTATCAGAGATTCTTTTGATAAATACAGGGCTATTGTGGTAAGTAAATGGGTTGAGGATGATGATTCTTTAAGTGAGCTTATGGGGTATTAGGTTTCGGGGTACGGAGCGATAGTGTCATTCTGAGCTTGCGAAGAATCTTAGATCCTTCACTACGTTCAGGATGACATACACAATAAATTTATTTGATTTTTTATTGTGTTTTATTTTTAATACATTGGGGAAAAATATATTAGAAGCATTGAAAATAGTGAATTGACAATAAATTTTCCTTGCAGTAGAATATTTATTGAATGGATGAAAATTACAGAAGAAATAATAGTACTTGGGAGTGATAAAATGACTAGAAGCATTATAGCATTCATATTAGCTGCATCTGTTGCTTATGTGGCTACGCCTCTTATGATCAGGCTGGCAAAGCTTGTGGGTGCTATAGATGTACCTGGGGACGACAGAAGAGTGCATAAGGTTCCTATCCCGAGATTGGGAGGACTTGCGATTTTTCTGGGCTTCATGGCAGGATTATTGTATTTGATTGATATAGACTCCAAAATGTTTGGAGTACTTATTGGTGCGGCTATAATCGTTACTTTGGGTTTCTTTGACGATATAAAGCCTCTTCCGGCAAAGTTCAAATTTGTTGTGCAGGTGATAGCTGCCATAATTGTTATACGCAGCGGAGTGGTTATACCTCGTGTCAGCAATCCGTTATACTTTATACTCGGAGAAGAGTATATCGAATTTGGAATATGGGCATACCCCCTTACTCTTTTTTGGATAGTCGGAGTAACTAATGCCATTAATCTTGTAGATGGATTGGATGGTCTGGCTGCAGGAATATCTACAATATCAGCAGCCACCTTGTTTGTAGCGGCACTAAATACCGGGCAGCCTTTTGCAGCAATTCTGGCAGCTTTACTGGCAGCTTCAACCTTGGGTTTTCTGCCGTATAACTTCAATCCTGCAAAGATATTCATGGGAGATACCGGGGCTTTATTCCTTGGCTACATGCTTTCTGTGATTTCTGTAATAGGTGTCTTGAAGGGAGCTGCTGCATTGTCAATCCTGGTACCGATTTTCGCAATCGGACTGCCGATATTCGATACACTATTTGCAATGATACGCAGAACATTAAGTGGAAAGCCTATGATGGAGGCAGACAAGGGACATCTGCACCATAAGCTTTTGGATGCAGGGATGAGTCAGAAACAGGCAGTGCTTACTCTTTACAGTATAAGTGCTGTATTGGGCTTCAGTGCCGTTGCATTGGTAGAGGTGACTTTGAAGGCAGCATTCATACTGGTATTTGCGGTTTTTCTCTTGGCCTCTATGGGGGCAAAATACTTAGGTCTAATAAAGACGACTCAGGAAAGCAATAAAGAAATGTGATGTTATCACATTTCTCAGTCACGAGTCACTAGAGACTAGCGTCTAGCGACTAAAAACACATTTTTATACTAGTATTCAGAATAGTAGGTGAGAGTAAGTATTATAATATTCTCACCTTTATTTATAAGTAAGGAGTTGAGGTTTTGATAAAGGTATTATCGATATTCGGAACAAGGCCTGAGGCGATAAAGATGGCACCTCTTGTAAAGGCATTAAAGGCGGACAGGCGGTTTGATTCTCATGTATGCGTGACTGCGCAGCATAGGGACATGCTTGATCAAGTGCTGGAAATATTTGGTATAAAGCCTGACTTTGATCTGGATATAATGAAGGACAGGCAGACCCTTTCAGATATAACCATAAATGCACTTTCGGGACTTGAGAAGATAATCAAAGAACTGCGTCCTGATATTATATTAGTACACGGCGATACAACTACGACCTTTGTAGGTTCCTTGGCTGCCTTCTATAATAAGGTACAGATCGGCCATGTGGAAGCAGGCTTGAGGACCTTCAACAAATATTCTCCTTACCCGGAGGAAATTAACAGGAAGCTTACCGGAGCAATGTCGGATATACATTTCTCACCAACGTCCACCTCAAAGGCGAATCTCCTGAGAGAAGGCGTTAAGGAAGAGAGCATATATATAACAGGCAATACTGCCATAGATGCATTAATAACTACAGTAAAGAAGGACTTCACGTTTTATACGGAAGAATTGAGAAAGCTTGATTATGACAGTAAGAGAGTTATAATGGTGACAGCCCACAGGCGGGAGAACCTGGGTGAGCCATTGGAGAATATTTGCAGGGCACTGAAGACAATAGCAGAAACCTATGAAGATGTTGAAATAGTATATGCCGTACATAAGAATCCTGAAGTAAGAGAGACTGTTTTTGGTATATTGGACAATATGCCGGGAGTACATCTTCTGGATCCCCTGGATGTAGCAGAAATGCACAATCTCATGGCCAAGTGCCATATGGTGCTGACGGATTCAGGCGGTCTCCAGGAGGAGGCTCCTTCCCTAGGCAAGCCGGTGCTGGTGCTCAGGACTGAGACTGAAAGACCGGAAGCCATCGAGTTTGGAACCCTGAAGCTTGCGGGAGTTAATGAGAAGGACATTCTTGAACTTGCAGAGACTTTACTTAATGATGAGAAGGAGTATCTAAGAATGGCTAATGCAGTCAATCCATACGGTGATGGCCATGCATCAGCCAGGATAATTGAAAGCCTCTTGTTTCATTTCGGAGTGACCAAGACCAGACCGGAGAATTTCCGGCCTCACTGCGAGCTTTCAAAGTGAACCTTGTGCCGAATAATCGGCGGATTTTCGGCATTGCCTGAAATTGCACAGTTCTTCCTGAGTCACTACCTGAATGTATACTTAAGTGCCTTCGGTATCAGAATATGTGACGCCGAAATTTAGGCTATAACTGGAATAATTCCATTAAAAACTCATAAGGAAAATTAAAGTTTTCATTGGGAAAAGGACCTTTGTCTATCAAATTCTAATCTATGCTGTAGTTGGCATATTACTTGCATATTAAATGATTAACAAAGTCTGCACAAAATCTGTTACTCATATATGCAGCAGTAATATTTAGAAAGTCATGTTTCATTTTTAATATTTTGGAGGTGGAGTTGTGAACAAAATAAAGACAATTGATGAAGCAGCAAGCTACATAAAGGACGGTATGACTGTGGCCGTTGGAGGGTTTATGGGCACAGGGACCCCTGAAAAACTTGTCGATGCTGTTGTTGCCAAGGGCATAAAGAACCTTACACTCATTTGCAATGATACGGCCTTTACCGACAAGGGAGTTGGCAAGTGGGTAGTAAGCAGGGCAGTAAGCAAGGTAATAGTATCTCATGTAGGAACCAATCCTGAGACAGGCAGGCAGATGAATGCAGGTGAGCTGGAGGTGGAATTGGTGCCTCAGGGGACTCTTGCAGAGAGGGTAAGGGCCGCAGGAGCAGGGCTTGGAGGAATACTTACCCATACAGGTGTCGGTACAGTGGTGGAAGAAGGCAAGCAAAAAATAACTGTTGATGGAAAGGAATATCTTCTGGAGCTTCCTCTCAAGGCGGATATAGCCCTTCTAAGGGGCAGTATTGTAGATAAAAAAGGGAATGTATATTACAGCAAAGCTACAAGGAATTTTAACCCGCTGATAGCAACAGCAGCAGACGTAGTTATAGTCGAAGCTGAGAAAATAGTGGAAGTGGGAGAGCTGGATGCCACTGACGTAATGACCCCTTCAATATTTGTGGACATAATTACGCAGTAGCTGCGCTACTGCGTAAGTCACTAGATGCTAGACACTAGTCGCTAGGTTTGGGCAATGCTTCGAAGGCTTTTCTCAAAGCTAGAGACTAGCGACCAGAGACTAGCGACTTGACCCAAAACGCATACCCAAGAGTAAATACGTAAAGGAGTGAATTGAGTGATCCAGGATAAGGATAGAAAAAGAGAAATCATTGTCAAGAGAGTTGCAAAAGAACTGAAGGATGGGAACCTGGTCAATTTGGGCATTGGAATGCCTACATTAGTAGCTGATTACATCCCGGAGGGGATTGATATACTGCTTCAATCTGAAAATGGTTATGTAGGGCTGGGACCAACCCCTGAGCCGGGTGATGAGGATGCTGACATCGTAAACGCAGGGGGGCAGCCATCAAGTGTGGTACCCGGAGGCGCATTTTTCGACAGCGCAATGTCCTTTACTATAATAAGAGGTGGACACCTTGACGTAACTGTACTTGGGGCTCTTCAGGTGGACCAGGAGGGAAATCTGGCCAACTGGATGATTCCCGGCAAGATGGTTCCCGGAATGGGTGGGGCTATGGACTTGGTGGCAGGGGCCAAGAAGGTTATAATAGCCATGGAGCATACGGCAAAAGGGAATCCGAAGATACTGAAAAAATGCAATCTTCCTTTGACGGCTAAGGGAGAGGTTGACCTTATCGTTACAGATATGGGAGTCATTAAGGTAACCCCTGAAGGACTGCTTTTGACTGAATTGGCACCTGAGACTACAGTCGAAGAGGTAATAAGTGCTACTGAGGCAGAGCTTATAATAGCAGAAAATCTCAAATTAATGGATGTTTAATAGTATTTAATATATCAAATGAAATGACGGCAAATTAATTGCCGTCATTTTTTTTCGTTGTGCATTCAATATTCCAAACTGAATATTAATCCTCTCAGGAGGCAATAATTTAAAAGAAGCCAAAGGGAGGAATCAATATGCTTAAAAGAATTTTATTGATGCTTGTCTGTGCGTTGCTCACTGTCGGAAGCTTTGATGCAGCAGCATACCCAGTCAAATACTATACGGAAGAGGAAGCGCTGATAACTTCGTTTGAGAGCACCGGAGCAGCTGTGCTGGAAAGCACAATAAGCTGCTGGGTAAAGCTTAACGGCAAGTTCCTTGATATAAAACAGATTGAAGCTGAAATGAGCAGAATAGTAAGCCGCATATATCTGGACAAGGCAACGGTTGAAAAAAATGTTGAAAGCGATGACCGGTTGAACAAGATAGTATTATACGGTTCTCAAGGGGATAAAGCTTATAATATCGCAATAGAATCAATAAAAGAGGAAACGGGTGGAGAGACCTATATTGTTTTTGATGTATCCATGGGCAAGAATTATAAGGATTTAATAAACGAGAGGCAAAATATAATAAATGCAGTACAGTTGGATGAAAGCTCAATAAACTGCAGCAGCTGCATTATAGGTACCTATAAAGGCAGGCTGGGGGAGAAGGATGTGGAGAAGAAATCCAGAATTGCACTGCAATCCATAAATGCAAAAAAGGTGGAAGGCATTGAAAATGATGAGCTGAAAAGCATATCTGCCTTCAGTACCAGTGTAGGGGGTTATGTAATGTCCGACCAGAACAGAGTGAATGTTCAGCTTGCTATAAGATACAGCTCCTATGATGATAAAACCTACATCTGGATAGGCACACCGTTGATTCCTATGGGGTATTAGGGAGCTGGCCGTACAGCAAGATGTTACAATGGGAGGAAGAATTTTGACTAGAATAATCATTGAAGACAGATGCGTTCTGAAGGGTGATGTGAGGGTGAACAGTGCGAAAAACGCAATACTCCCGGTAATAGCAGCATCCATGCTTACACCTGAGGCCTGCATTCTGGAGGAAGTACCTTATCTTGATGATGTTGATATAATGGAAGAGGTTGTAAGGTCTATAGGTGCAGAGGTGGAAAGGGCAGACAGCAGCCTGATCATCAAAGCGGAAAGCATAAACAGCTTTGAGGCAACCTATGAGCTGATACGCAAGATGAGAGCATCCTTTCTGATAATGGGTCCCATGCTGGCCAGGATAGGTAGGGTAAAGATTTCCCTTCCGGGTGGCTGTGCTATAGGAACAAGACCAATAGACCTGCATCTTAAAGGATTCTCACTGATGGGAGCAAATATTACACTGGGACATGGCTATATTGAGGCATATGCCGAAAAGCTGAAGGGCGAAACTATATACCTGGACTTTCCCAGCGTAGGAGCTACGGAAAACCTTATGATGGCAGGCTGTCTGGCAGATGGAATAACTGTCATAGAGAACGCAGCAGAGGAGCCGGAGATAGTAGATCTGGCAAGTTATTTAAGTAAAATGGGAGCGGTAATAAAAGGTGCCGGTACTGATACGGTAAGAATCGAAGGTGTAAAAGAACTGAAGGGCGCAACCCATGCTGCCATACCAGACAGGATAGAGGCAGGCACCTTTATGGTTGCTGCAGCAGCCACAGGCGGAGATGTGATTGTGGAGGGAGTGGTACCCGAGCATTTGAAGCCTGTCACTGCAAAGCTTAAGGAGATGGGCGCCGAAGTACAGGAATATGAGAAGGCTATAAGGGTAAAAGCGCCGGACCGGTTAAACTCAGTAGATATCAAGACAATGCCGTATCCGGGATTCCCCACCGATATGCAGTCTCAGATAATGACGGCAATGTGCCTGGCTAAAGGAACAAGCATAGCTACAGAGACGGTTTTTGAAAACAGGTTCATGCATATTAATGAACTGAAGCTGATGGGAGCACTGATAAAGGTGGATGGGCGAAGCGCAATAATTGAGGGCTGTGACAGACTTAGCGGTGCAAAGGTTAAGGCCACTGATCTGAGAGCGGGAGCGGCATTGACCATAGCGGGGCTCTGTGCAGAGGGAAGAACGGAAATATCGGATATATATCATATTGACAGAGGGTACATAAGGATAGAGGAAAAACTGAAAAGACTCGGTGCAGACATAAAAAGAATAGAGGAATGATAACTTCCCGGTGCAATGCGCCGGGTTTTTTGCTTTTTGTGACATATAACCTCCCCCTCCCAAATAATATATTAAATATAACTTATAATATACGATACTGTCGGAAGGGGGTACAGCTTTTGAGGAAACTGGCTGCAGCCATTGCGGTACTAATGCTATTGCTATTTATCATTCCCTTGGTTTTGTTAAAGGACGAGGAAAAGGAGCTGGATAAAGACTTAAGGCCTGTTACCGATTTGCCTATAGAAGTATATATGTGTGATATTGACAAGATAGTCACAATGAATCTTGAGGACTATTTATTAGGTGTAGTAGCAGGAGAGATGCCCGCAAGCTTTCATCCGGAGGCACTTAAAGCGCAGGCTCTGGCTGCCAGGACGTATACAATGCTGAGAATGAACAGGTTTGGAGGGAGCGGCTGCAGCAAACATCCGGGGGCGGAGATATGTACCGATTCCAGCCACTGTCAGGCATACAGAAATCCGGCTTCCATCAAGACAGATCTGGATAAGCTTAAGGAAGCTGTTTATGGCACAGCAGGAGAGGTAATAGTTTATGACAATAAGCTTATAGATGCGGTATTCCATTCCACCAGCGGAGGAAAAACAGAAAATTCGGAGGAAATCTGGTCAAACAGAGTGCCGTACCTGAGAAGTGTAATGAGCCAGTATGAGGAACATTCTCCTAAATATATCGCTCAGCAGGAGATAAGTATTGATGACTTCATACAGCACATGAAGAAGCTTGACTCAGGTGTGACAATCAATAAAAAAAATATAAAGAATGAGATAAAGGTATTGGAAAGAAGCGAAGGGGGAAGAATAACAAGGCTCAAAGTAGGAGATAAGACCTTTAAGGGTACCGATGTACGAAATGCTTTGGGTTTGAATTCTGCAAACTTCAACTTCAATATCGGAGGAAGCTCAATCCTGTTTACAGTGGCCGGAAACGGACACGGTATCGGAATGAGCCAGTATGGTGCAGACGGCATGGCGAAAAACGGAGCAAGCTACCGTGATATAGTATTGCACTATTACCAGGGAGTTGATGTAGTATCCATGTCCGATTTGATAATAGGAACGGGTAACACGGAATGACACGGATGTTACACGGAAGACACGGTAAAATTTATTATCTTATCGTGAATTCAGTGAGCTTTAGTATCTTGAGTGAATTATGATAGTTCAGTATAATTCGGTACCACTGTAAAAGATATTTAAGCTGCTTATGACGCTAAAAGTAGATGATAATCAAAACATGCATATATTCTATTAATAAAATAACCGTGTGTTCCGTGGATTTCCGTGTGTTCCGTGTTACCCGTTCCCATAGAGCCAAAAATTCAATTTTTTACCGTAAAAATGTGTCTTTCGCTTGTATTATTTTTAAAACTATTGGAAATAATACAAGCGGAGGTGTAAATTATGAAATTTAACAGGGAGTTCAAGAATAGGTATATATATTTAGTTGTCTTATTGATAGCGGCATTGCTTACTGCAGGAGGGCTATTGCAGTATAGGGGCTACCTTGAGGATAGGCGGGCACAGCTGGAGTTCGAGAAGAGCCTAGAAGAATTTACCGGGGAATCTGATTATGATTCCATTGCAAAAATAATAGAGGAAAAAACAGAAGTAGACGCTTCCGAAGCTCAGGATGCGACGGAAGTCTCAAACAGCAGCTCAGTAAAAATAGCTGATAAAGAACAAAACAGTAAGGTAACGGACAAACCGGAAGAAAGCAAAAAAGTAAATGAAGATAAATCCATTTCTGCAATAAAGATGGAAGAACCAAAGATGGATACAATGGTAGTTCCTGTATTCGGGACTGCATATACCGAATTTTCGGATGAGGCACTTATTTATTCAAAAACACTGGATCAGTGGAGCACACATGCCGGAATTGATATAAAAGCAGAAGAAGGAAGCCCGGTAAGAGCAGCAATGGATGGTGTGGTGGAGGAACTTGTGAATGATCCCCAGCTAGGTCTGACTATCGTCATAAACCATGGAGGCGAAGTCTATACCAAGTACAGCAATCTTTCCACCCTGGATCTGGTTACTATAAATCAGACAATCAAAAAAGGTGATGTAATCAGCGGTGTAGGAAAAACAGCACTATACGAAATTGCGGATGATCCTCATCTGCACTTTGAAGTAATTAAGGAAGGCAAGAATATTGATCCCAAAAAGTATTTGCCTAAGCAATCTCTGAAGAACTAGTGCCTTCGAGGCACTAAACAGCGGTAATGCATTTTTAACATTTGAATAACTATATATTTCGCGAAAAACATTTTACATTCTTAATTCAGGTTTCGCGTAAATGTTTCCTTGATTGTTATTGAATTCGCACTTTGCCCAATGTAAATACTTTTGTGCGTTCAATATAGAAAATCTATTATGTTAAAAAGCATTGATTAATGAACAAATACGAGTGTTCTAATTAGCAAAAAAACAGCATATTAATGTAAAAAGACACCAATAAGGGGGTAGTAGTAATTGAAGGATTATATCGAAGAAAGAGCATTGGAAATTGCGAAATATATAATAAGCAGCAAGACAACGGTCAGAGATGCAGCGAAAATATTCGGGGTAAGTAAAAGTACAGTACATAAAGATGTCACAGAAAGACTTCCGAGGATAAATCCAAGTGTGGCACTTCAGGTTAAAGAGATAATGGACCAGAACAAAGCTGAAAGACATATAAGAGGCGGAAGGGCAACAAAGATGAAGTACCAGTCCATAAGCCTGTAGTGATGAAAGTTCAGGCTCCGGCAGTTATTTGTGTGCTGATGCTGGCATATTGACAATATAATTGCTGGAGCTTGTTATTTAATAGTATTTATTTTATAATCAAAGTGTAGACAAGCTGTAGTAACAGTCACTGGACATTAGTCGCTAGTCACTAGAATTAGGGAAGGGCTTCGAAGGCTTAGCGAAATCTAGAGACTAGAGACTAGAGACTAGTGTTACAACTACTAAATAACGCAAAATTATTATTAATGTCATCCTGAACGTAGTGAAGGATCTATGACCCTAAAAGAATGCCTATGTATATTTGTCTGGGGTGTGCTCATAAGCATAAGATTCCTCGCATACTCGGAATGACACGGGTAAGACGATGAAGTTATTTTAGCCTTATTTAATTGTATTAACACTAGAGACTAGTGACTAAGATTTTTAGCGTTTATTATCGATTCATGCAGGAATTATAGTATTTATATAGAATATGTAAATGATTATGCAAGTTTTGTGAACGATTTTCTATTATTTAGCGTAAGAAACTGTATTTGAAATATTATGGAGGTATTGAGATGTTCGGAGGACAAGACATAGGCATCGATTTGGGAACGGCTAGCGTGTTGGTCTACATAAAAGGGAAAGGCATTGTACTGAGGGAACCCTCGGTTGTTGCCATTGACAGGAATTCAAACAAAATATTGGCAGTAGGTGAAGATGCAAGGTTGATGCTAGGCAGGACACCCGGCAATATTGTTGCGATAAGACCGCTTAGAGAGGGAGTTATTTCTGATTATGACGTAACTGAGAAAATGCTTAGGTACTTCATAGATAAGGCAATCGGCAGGAGAAGAATATTCAAGCCCAGGATGGTTGTCTGTGTGCCCAGTGGTGTTACAGAGGTTGAAAAGAGGGCGGTTATTGATGCTGCCAATAATGCAGGTGCCAGGACAACCAGGCTTATTGAAGAGCCTATAGCATCTGCTATCGGAGCAGGTCTGGATATAGCCAAAGCCAGCGGCAATATGGTAATAGACATAGGCGGCGGTACTACAGATATAGCTGTAATTTCACTTGGCGGGATAGTTGTATCTACTTCTATAAAGATTGCAGGGGACAAGTTTGATGAAGCTATAGTAAGGTACATGAGGAAAAAGCATAACATAATGGTTGGTGAAAGAACCGCTGAAGAGCTGAAGATAAATGTCGGCACCGCATTCCCCAGGGACGAACAGATTAAGGTGGAGGTCAGAGGAAGGAACCTGATTTCAGGACTTCCGAAGACAATAGAAGTTAGTTCTGATGAAATGCTTGAAGCACTTTCTGAGCCTGTTTCCGCCATTGCGGATGCAGTACATTCAGTGCTGGAGAGGACGCCGCCGGAGCTTTCTGCAGACATAAGCGACAGAGGAATTGTTATGACAGGTGGAGGTTCACTCTTAAACGGCCTTGACAAGCTGATCAGCAAAAGGACAGGCATACCGGTATATGTTGCCCAGGATGCAATATCCTGCGTGGCCATCGGTACCGGGAAAGCTCTGGAGCATATAGACATGCTGGAAGATGCGGATATAAATGCCAACAGGAAGATAATAACAATGAACTATTAAAAAAGGACAACCGAAAGGTTGCCTTTTTTAATAGTTCGGGTGCGGGGTACGAGGTTCGGGGAAGGTAGGGGCGCATGCCATGGGAAAATTGCCATTGTTATGAGAGCCAATTACCAGCGGTGTCATCCTGAGGGAGGAACGACCGAAGGATCTTAAGATACTTCGCTGACGCTCAGTATGACAGAAAATTTCCTAAGTACCTCAAATCAAAAAATACTGAGTTCGCTAAAGTATCTCCTTTCAGAAGCCGATAAACATTATGTACCGCAAAATATGTTTATTTGTAGGTGAAAGTATGATTAGAGGTCTTTACATATCGGCATCCTCAGCGGTTGCTGAAACAAAGAGAATAGATGTGATCGCAAATAATATGGCAAATGTGAATACTACAGGATATAAGAAGGATGTCATGGTGACTCAGAGTTTTCCTGAGATTCTGATATCTAAGATAAATGGGCGGTTTGACAAGGATTTGTCCCGCAGAGGTACATCAGGAGCAGGAATAGACAGCGAAAACAACGGGGAAGCATATACTGCCAGCACTCCCTCCGGCTTCTTTAACGTAGAGACTAACCAGGGCATAAGCAGAAGCAGCAGTATAGGGTTCAAGGTCAATGAGGAAGGCTTCCTTGTAACACCGCAGGGCAACTACATATTAGGGCAGAATGGACGAATAAATACAGGAGGAGCTGCTGTAACAGTGGATGCCGCAGGACAGGTTCTTGCAGGCGGTACAGCAGTAGACAGACTGAAGGTTTCAAATCCTTTGAATGTATTAGGTCACTTGAGCTATGGAATACGTAGCAGTGAAGTGAAGATAAACTTCGAACAGGGACAGCTGCATCCGACAGATAGCAGTTTTGATTTGGCGCTGAGAGGGAAAGGCTTCTTCTGCATAGAAACTCCTGAGGGTGAAAGATATACAAGGAGCGGTGATTTTACAAAGGATGCGGAAGGCTACCTGGTAACCAAGGAAGGTAATAAGGTTCTTGCCGGGGATGATGGATATATATATATTGGCGGCAGCAATATGACAGTGAATGAAGAAGGGGAAGTATATTCGGATGCGCAGCCGGCAGGCAAGCTTAAGCTGGTAGATTTTGAAGACTATAATGTTCTTCGCAAGGAAGGCAACGGTCTGGTCAGGATTGAAGCGGGAGTTGAAGCTGAGCCTGTAATAACCGCAGGAATGCTACAACAGGGTTTTCTTGAAAGCTCCAATGTGAATTCAGTAAAAGAAATGGTGGAAATGATGACGATGATGCGTACATATGAAGCCAATCAGAAGATGATAAAGATACATGATGAGCTAATCGGAAAAGCTGTAAATGATATTGCAAGGATATAGGGGGAGTTTATTATGATGAGAGCACTTTGGACCGCCAGCACAGGAATGCAGGCTCAACAGCTTAATGTTGACACAATAGCGAATAACATGGCAAACGTAAATTCGATTTCATACAAAAAGGCCAGAATAGAATTTAAGGACCTGCTTTATGAGACAATGGAGAGGGGAATGGTAAAGGATGGACAGGGCAAGCCTGTTAACCTGCAGGTAGGTCATGGAGTTATGGCAGCTGCTTCGGTCAAATTCTTTACTACAGGAAGCCTTGATATAACAAACAACCCTTATGATTTGGCAATTGACGGACAGGGTTTTTTCAATGTGATGGGACCTGAAGGTCAGGAATACTATACAAAGGATGGAAGCTTTAAAATATCAGCAGATGGAGAAAACTTCAATCTGGTAACCTCGGAAGGTTATTATGTCCAGGGTGAAAACGGCAATGTCGAGCTGGGTTCAGAGGTTAAAGAAGTGACTATAGATGCAAGGGGACTTATCACTGTAAAGAGAGATGACGGCACTATAGAAGAATTGGGAAACCTTTCAATAACAACCTTTGTTAATCCCGCAGGACTTGAGAGTATCGGCAAGAACCTGTATATAAGCACAGAAGCCAGCGGAGAGGCACACGATACACAGAACGACGGCACTGGAGGAAGCATACTGCAGGGGTATCTGGAATATTCCAATGTTCAGATAGTAGAGGAAATGGTAAAGCTGATACAAGCTCAGAGAGCATATGAAATAAATTCCAAATCCATACAAACAGCTGATGAGATGCTGTCAATGGCGAATAACTTAAGAAGATAGATGCGAGATTCGAGATACGAGATACGAGATACGAGTTGTAGGGAACGGTTTTAAACCGTTCCGTTACCACAAACCAATTATCGAGGTGATATCATGATTAATCCAATTGGTAATGGAAATAATACTATTGATTATAATAGTGCAAATAGCAAAGCTCAGGAAGCCAAGCAGGGAGAATTCGAAAGGGCTTTGGAAAAGGCTATTGAGGAAAAGGACGAAAAAAAGTTGAGGAAGGCTTGCGGCGATCTGGAAGCGGTATTTACCAACATGATGTTCAAGCAAATGCGGAATACAGTACAGAAGAGTGACTTATTCAATGGTGGCTATGCAGAAGAAATGTATGAGGATATGTTGTTCGAAAAGTATGTAGAAGAGATCTCAAAGAACAAGGGTATGGGACTGGGAGATATGCTTTATCGGCAGCTTTCAAAGGGCATGAAGAAAGAAGGCGGAGATAATAATGCTGAGTAATATTGATATACAGGGAATTATACCCCACAGGTACCCATTCCTGCTGGTGGATAAAATAACTGAGATAGAATATGGTAAAAAAGCTGTAGGAGTCAAAAATGTTACGGTCAATGAGCCCTTCTTCCAGGGACACTTTCCGGGGAATCCCATAATGCCGGGAGTGCTTATAGTAGAAGCCATGGCGCAGGTAGGGGCTGTTGCCATACTGGGGATGGAGGAGAACAAGGGCAAGCTGGCAGTGTTTACAGGAATTGACGGCCTGAGATTCAGGAGACAGGTTGTACCCGGGGATACACTGAGGATGGAAGTAGAGATGCTTAATTTTAAAAGAGGCATAGGCAAGGCAAAGGCAGAAGCTTATGTGGAAGATAGACTCGCAGCCTCAGGAGAGCTGATGTTTGCGATAGTAAATAAATAAAAAAGTGGAAATTTAATTCCACTTTTTTATTTATAGGTACGAAACAAAACTTCGAAGCTCTTCTAAAACCTCGAATCTCGAATCTCGAATCTCGTATCTCGTATCTACTGCCGAAAGGCAGTATATATCCCCTTTGCAATGGTTTCAGACATTTTCATTACCAGTCCCAGCCTTACATTATTAATTCTAAGATAGTTTTCATATTCATAATCATCAGAGCCTACTGCTTCATCCACTACTCCAACAATTGAATAGTCGCCTACATGGGTTAGCCTCTTTCCGACACCTCTTCCAGGCTGAATGCTGCCTTCCTTTACCTGTATATAACCCACACTTTGGCTTGTTCCGAGACATGCGTCTATAGCGATGATCCTATGATCTCTATAGGATGTTTTGATATGGGATATTGTTCTCCTGAGGTTGACTGCATGGACAGGATTTTCAAGAGTGCCCAGGACAGGGACCGGCAAGCTCAGCTTACTGAGCAAGGTGCCGGTAAGAGGTCCCAGGCAGTCACCGATGAATCTGTCGGTGCCTATACAAAGTATAACGCATTTATCGCAGCTGTATTGCTTTAAAAATTCAGAAATCTTGAGATGCGCCCGGTCATCTGCATAGTAAGCGCATATGTCCTCCAGAGTGTTATATCCTTCAATCAAAAAATGACCTCCCAACGATTATTTGAGAGCTAAGGTATTTCCGCCGGGTCTGATTACGCGTTGCGAGCTGCGCGTTACGGGTGGCCCAAGAAAGCTCTTAGCAGCCTTACTCCAGCTTCGAGGCTGGAGACTGGAAACAGGAGACTAATATAAATATATAGGAGATCAAGCGTAAATATTCTATATAAAACCTCCAAGCAAACAATCAAATCGCTGGATAATTATACATATGATGGTCCTGCCGGACAAAAAAATGAAGTTGCTGTGGAGTCTTCCTTTATTTGCATGGCATGGAAGACTCCAACGAAAGCAAAATAAGCTATTGACGCAACTCCTGACAACAAAGGGGAATTTGGATCTTACCTCTTGATTTTTTGAATTAGAGGCATTATAATTATGAATAATTAGTATCATGATTAAGCATATTAAAACATGAGTGATGTAATCTTTGTTTTTAGTGGTTTTCAGCCTAATTTGATAATTGATTGATACTCTTATTTTATATATAATAGAGAAGTCGCGTCGGGGTGTAGCGCAGATGGTAGCGCACGTGGTTTGGGACCATGGGGCCGCAGGTTCAAGTCCTGTCACCCCGACCATCAACTAATTAAACATGGCCCATTGGTCAAGCGGTTAAGACACCGCCCTTTCACGGCGGTAACAGGAGTTCGAGTCTCCTATGGGTCACCATTACACGGGGGCATAGCTCAGCTGGGAGAGCATCTGCCTTACAAGCAGAGGG
>Ga0209643_1001205_pt1 | contig 26924 bp, 25 predicted proteins | sample AutmiccBRH37_all_FD_187383 | JGI IMG/M metagenome (GOLD analysis project Ga0209643, IMG submission 187383) | Deep subsurface microbial communities from Mt. Terri, Switzerland - Autotrophic microbial communities BRH/37_all (SPAdes) (version 2) | ecosystem: Environmental > Aquatic > Deep... | reverse complement strand
TAATAGCAGCTTCTAGCATAGACTTTGGAATTTTAACTATTTCACCTTCTACTATAGCTCCACCCTCTGTAAATATCTGGCGTGCTCTTTCGCTTTTTACCTTCATACCTACTTCTTCTAGAATCTCTACTGTTGCTTCATGTACTGAATTAATTTGCTCTTCTGTTAATAATTTGAGTTGTCCTCCGTTTAAAGCTGGAAACATGGTTTATTGCTCCTCTCATTATTTAAATCGTTATCAAGCTAGTTTAGGATGTTTTGCATTCTCTACATTTAACCTCCGGCCAATGGGCCTAAAAGTACTATCTCTTCATCAGTTGCAATTAAATAATCTTTAGATTCACACTTCCCATTAACAAAGACCCTAGCCACAACTATTGGATTTATACCTATAGAACAAAGAAGTTTCCTTACAGTTGTTGGATTTTGTACTTCAATGACTATTTCTGATTGTTTATCCTCGTATATGTGTCGAAGGCTGCCTGATAAAGATAGCTTTATCTTTAACATTTTTACACCACTTTAGGCTGAACTATTTGATTTGAATGTGTTTTCTACTAAGGATAGTATACCTAGGCGTTCCAAGGTTTCTTTAGTTGGTTTGCCTTCTTTATTCCAGCCACGTACTTTATAATAGTCATCCAAAAGCAGATCAAGCTCTTCTTTGGTTATAAAGTGCCCTTCATTTGGTCCATTAGGAACTGGTTCTTCATAAAAACGGGCGGGTGGATAATCATACTGCCGACCGTAGTCTTCTATTTCCCTCAAATTAAAGCAACGGTTTAAGTTCCAGATCTTTTCAGAGATAGTACGCAATTCCTCCCAGCTTACCTTTTTACCAGTCATCAGGTAGAAAAATTCTTCGTAATACTCTACTTCAAAGCCCAACTCCATATACTGCAGTCTGCATATGCCTAAAAGGTCAAAGGTTGGTCGTGTATGCTGACTGTTGATTACTATTTCAGCCTTACCAGCTATGGTTGACTTTGGTAATTTGTCAGCCTTTGCACCAGCAGATATTAAATCATGAACATTAGCTGCTGAGCCTGCTACATCATGACCGAGAACCCAAGCCTTACTGTGGTGTGCTCCTATATCTGCTGTCATATAAGCTAACATCATACCTGGAGCGTTACGGCATTCATAGCCGGACCACTCTAGCCCTTTAACATGTATAGCAAACTTTTCAGATCCTTGCCCAGTTTTTGCAGATGCACTTTTTACTCCGTCAGCTAATAGGTCACCAATTCCCTCCCTGTGCCCGATTTTATTCAAAAGATAAACCACAGATTCTAGGTCACCAAACTGGATCTCTCTTCCTATATCTTCTTGCGTAAGAATGCCCTTTTCATAACACTCTATTGCCCAGGAAGCCGCTAATCCTCCAGATATAGTATCTAATCCAAGCTCATCACAGATATAGTTGGCGTATGCAACATCTTCAATAGTTTTTAAATAACAGTTGCCACCTAGAAGGGCGATGGTCTCATATTCTGGACCTTCAACATAAGCAGAACCCATTTTGGTTTTTGTATGTCCGTATTTACCGCAAGGAGTTGGACATGCAAAACAGCCTTTGTCAGTTATTTTAAGTCTATCTAGAATAGCCTGACCATTTATCTCCTTATAATGGTCACTATAGGAGGTTTGGAAATTCTTTGTAGGAAATGCCCCAGCTTCATTACACCAGTCAGTTATTCCTGCAGTACCCTGGGGAGTCCAACCTAGGAAACCAGGTTTCTTAGTTATTTCTTTGTAAGCTTCCTTGCCTTTTTTATAAAGACCTTCTATATCAAATACAGGAATACTACCGGTTCCTTTAATAGAAACTGCTTTAAGGCGTTTGGATCCCATCACAGCTGCTACACCTGTTCTACCTGCTTGTCTACCAAAATCATGAGATATACAAGAAATTCTAACTTTGTTTTCACCTGCTGGGCCAATTGTAATACTGTGGAAATCTTCACCAAGTTCATCCTTGAACATTTTTTCAGCTTCGATTGCCCCCTTACCCCAATACTTGTTGGCAGAGCGAATTTCTACCTTGTCATTCTCTATGAATAAGTAGCATGGTTCATGGGATATTCCTGTGATAATCAATAAATCATATCCAGCATACTTTAGTGCTGGTCCAAAGTGACCACCCATATTACTATCTCCAAATCCTCCTGTAGCGGGAGATTTGGTTCCGAAGTGGGTTTTGCCAGTTGCAGGTAGAAAGCTACCACTAAAGGGACCTGTAGCTATAATCAGCATATTTTCTTCTGAAAAGGGATCAGTTTTTAGAGGTAATTCATCATATAGAATCTTTGACACGAACCCTCTCCCACCAATAAAGCCATCTATCAATTCCTGGCTTAAAGGTTCCTTTGCTATAATTTTGGTGCTTAAGTTTACTCTTAATATAGTACCTGTATAGCCATATTTCATAGGTTATCGCTCTCCTTGTTTCAAAGATTTTCCATTATCAAAGCATTTCGTGGGCAGATTTCCACGCACGCACCACATGAATTGCATTTGATTGGAGCATCTAGTGATTCGTGTACATAGATTACACCAAGTGGACATTCTTCAACACAACTCATACAACCACTACACTCATTTCTATCAAGGATATAAACACCATCCTTTTCATAGATGGCTCCTGTTGGACATACTTCAGCACATATGCCGCACTGGTTACAATAATGGATTACATATGTTCCAGGCTCTGGAAACTTTCCTTCAATACTTAGGGCTGCTTTAGCAGGATTTATTTCATTGAAGTTTTCTAGAGCACACACTAGCTGACAGGCTCGGCATCCAGAACAGTTTTCGTTAATTGAATTTAATTTCATATAAAATGCTCCTTTCTCCTTTATACAACTGCAGGCTCGATGATTAGTTCTCCTTTTTTAAAACGTTCAATGCTAAGGATGTCTATAGGAAGAGAGGTTTCCTGGCCTGCGACTAATTCAGATGTTAGCTTAGCAATCATTGGTGCAAGCATAAAACCTTTACCGCAGCCATGAGATAGATAATAGCCTTCAACTTCCGGAACAGCACCAATAACAGGCTGGCCATCTGGTGATATATCGTAATGACCGGCCCACTGCCTTACTACCCTGACATTCTTAAGAATGGGCAGTTGGAAAACAATTTTCTGGGCCATTTCTTCTAAAAATGTCCAATCATGCTGATAGTTTAAGCCCTTTGGTTCATGTGGATTGCCATATCCCATGATAAACCCGCCATGGGGAACCTGCTGGCAATAAGAATTGTGATGAAAGGACATCACCAAGGGATCAAATAAACGTTCCATGGGCTCAGTAATTAGGATTTGATGTCTTTCAGGCTCAATAGGATGAGAAAGGCCAAGCATTTGCCCAATAAATTTAGAATAGGGACCAGTAGCATTTATGACTAGATTTGTTTCAATTGTTCCATTATCAGTAACTACGGCGGTTACTTTTCTTTTGCTAGAGGCTCCATTGCTATTTGTCTTTATTCCGGTAACAGTTGTATATGTGTTGATTTCTACACCAAGATTTTTTGCTGCGTGAGCATAAGCAAAGGTTGCTTTAAATGGGTTTACATGACCATCTTCCTGACAATAAAATGCTGCTACCATACCCTCCGTATTTAAGTGTGGTATCATTTCTTTTGCTTCCTTTGGAGATAGCTTCTTAGATGGTATTTCCAAGCTATTTTGAAGCTTAAGATTCTTTTCAAGCATTTGTGCTTGATCTTCTTTGTAGGTAATAAGTAAATAGCCACTTTCCCGATATTCAATATCTTCGTAATCTAATTCTTCACTTAAGTTCTTGAAAATTTGAGCACTAGCTCTAGAAATAAGACAATTTATTTTTGTACCCCATTGTTGACGAAAGCCCGCAGCACACCTGCCTGTGGAGCCACTAGTTATGTACTTTTTCTCAAGGAGCACAACATTTTTAAAGCCCTTTTTTGCTAGATTATAGGCAACAGCACATCCGATTGTCCCGCCACCTATTACTACTGCATCGGCGCTTTTACGCATCAGATTCACCACCTGCAATTGTTCCCAGCTTGATTGGTTTAACAGGAGCTCGATAGGTGGGAATGTCAATTTCTTCAACTTTCATACCTTTTTTATTTGCAATTTCTCCAGCTAGTACATTTCTGCAGGTACTTCCCTGGCATGGTCCCATGGTGCAGCGGGTATGTCTCTTTATTTCCTCGAAGGTTTGAACCCCTGTATCTATTAGCTTATGGACGTCTTCTAAAGTAACATCCTCACATCGGCAAAGGTAAGTTTTCTTATTCATCTAAAAACCCTCCAATCTTAACCCTCTTACTATGAGCACTTGGTCCTTTGGAACTGCAATAGTAATTATATTAGTGTGATTAAACTTTTTGTTATTCTGTACTTTAATAACTCTTGCAGTACCAACTTCATTTCCTTCCCGATCTAATGCAATCACATTTTTGCCCTCTACTGGAAAGGGTAAAAATTCATAAGGTAGTTTAATGGTCGCTTCTGTGACACTATAATTTTCATCAATTACAAAACATGCTAGTCCAGGACAAGCACTGACGCACACAGCACAGCCATTACATTTTTCATAATCTATTTTGGGTAGATCATTAATATCCTCAAAGGGAATTACAGCACCTTGCTTGCAACTTGTAAAACAAGGGTTACACGGAATTTCTTGAAAACACTCAAAGATAGCATAAGGCCTTCCACTTCTTCTTTCTAAGGACGGTAATGTCTTTTCTACCATTTCAACATTGATAAGACCCGTTTTCTTAAACACTATTGACACCTCCTAAACAACTAAGAGTTCTAATCCTTCTCTAATTTTAGTACCCAATATTCCTGACCTTAAACTTACAAGATCTGCCATAAATTCTTCCTTTAACGGTTTAACATTTTGGTTATATCCAAGAGATTCTGCTGCACAAAGACCTGTAATTTTCCCCTCCACCATAGCACTACTAGCCTCTTCTACACCGGATACATCTCCAGCTACATATATTCCAGGGGATGTTGTTTCCAGATACTCGTCTCTAATTGGCACATAGCCTCCAAACTGTGGGATATACTTCATCTGACATTTGCAATGGCGTAATAGATCTACTAAGGGAGATAGACCTACTGCTAGGCAAATAGTATCTACTTCAAGCTCTTTATCGGTTCCTGGTATTTGCCGCCATTTATCATCAAGCTGACATATTACTGCACCCTTGACAAAGTCTTTACCAATGGCTTCTTTAATTGTATGTGATGTTAAAATAGGTACTCCCATTCTTCTGATTTTTGAAGCGTGGACAAAATAGCCACCAACCCCAGGAGCAGCATCTATAATAGCTTCAACCTTTATGCCTGCCTGCACTAATTGATAAGATACTATTAGTCCAATGTTGCCTGCTCCCACCATAAGCACCTTGTTTCCTGGCACGACGCCATGCTGGTTCATTAATGTTTGTACAGCACCAGCACCGTATACACCTGGAAGGTCATTATTCGGGAAAGCTATCATTTTTTCAGATGCACCTGTAGCAATGATAGTTTTTTTGCTGTTTATTTTTTTGTATTTATTCTTTTCTTCAATTGAAATTAGACCATCATCATAAATAGCTAGAACAGTTGTATTAGTTTTAACTTCTATATTGTTGTGATTAATAATTGCGTCCTCTAATATGGATGCAATATCAATACCTCGAGTACCAGCATGTTCCTTTTCTGATCCGAAGAAGCGGTGGGTTTGCTTTACAAGTTGTCCTCCAAGGTTGCTTTCTCTATCCATTAAAAGAATATGTGCTCCTTGTTCAGCTGCTGTTAGTGCTGCACACATACCAGCAGGGCCCCCGCCTATAATTGCAATTTCAGTATTAATCAAATCTCCTCACCTCCTGGAAAACTACCCTTTCCTTCCTGCCGTTTGACAACCATATTCTCTTTGAGTTCTTCAACACATATCCGGACATTTGGCTCTCCGTTGACTTCCATCAGACAAGATGAACAATTGCCTATTGCACAAAAGAATCCTCGAGGCCTATGGTTTTTAGAGCTATGGCTAAGGACCTTAATGCCATTTGCATGCAGAGCTGCAGCAATTGGTTCTCCTTCATATCCAGTAACTTGGGTACCTTCAAAAATAAAACTTACCTCTCGTTTAGCTGGAAACTGCAGCACAGGATGTTCTAAAATCCTCAATTTGTATTCCTCCAATCTCCTTCTTTTTAACCTTATCTTTAAACTAGAGCAATTTTTATGCCAAAATATCAATAGGCTTTATAGAGGTGTTTTAATTGTGGGATTTACTTAAAAGCAAAGAGATTTTTATCAAGGAAGACTTTATGATTGGAACTAATAAATTATCTATTGCAAAATGCTTTGGCATAACAGGCGGGGAAATATAGCCAAAAGCGTTTGCAGTGTCCAAATGGACTGACAGGAATATAGTCAACTCGTTCAGCCAAAGCTGAACATTGGGAAATCAGGTGGAGTCATTCAGTGAAACTTAGTTCAGGTGCTTTTCCCTGAACTCTAGTTGAACTAATCCTGTGGGAAACTCCACCTGAATAAAGAATCCTGTTTATTGGCATGAAAGTTGCAAAATATAACAGCAATTATTTAATACTGGGAGGAATTATTAGTGGATAAAAAAATGAGACTTGGGTTGCATACCTATACTCTTCATCTATGGGGGCTTGGTCAGAACTGGGGGATAATTGCTGAACCTCGTGCAAAGGAAATAAATCTGATGCAGTTAATGGACAAGGCGGTCGAATGGGGATTACATGGTTTGCATATTACTGGCTGCGATCTTGAAAGCAAGGATGAGAATCGTTTAAAGGAAGTTCGGACGGCAGCAGAAGAGCATGGACTTTATCTTGAATATAATTTTTCCCTAAACGAGGAGTTTGACCCCAGGCTAACAGATAGTATTCGAGAGGGAATCAGCATTGCAAACATGCTTGGTGCGGACATAGGAAAAATAAGTTTAGATATTCGCCGACCCAGACCTCTTTATGGAAGTTGTTTGCATCCAATTGTAATGAGACAGCTTTGCGATGTATATGATGAAGTTAAAGCTGCACTACCATTAGTTGAAAAAACAGGAATAAAGCTTGCTTTAGAAAATCATACTGAAACGTATGCGGATGAAATTTTATGGTTGATTGATAAAATTAACCACCCATTAGTGGGAGCTTGCGTTGATACGGTTAATTCCATGGGAGTTCTTGAAGATCCAATGAGTGCAGTAGAAAAACTAGCTCCATATGCTTTTTCCAACCATTTTTGTGACCACAAGCTTGATAGAGATCAGTTTGGCATTAGATTTCATGGTGTAGCTTTAGGAGATGGTGATATTGATTGTGTAAAAGTATACAACACTATCAAGAAATTATCCCCTACTGATCGTATTACATTTGAAATTGAATGGGATATGGGTGATGATCCAATAGAGGTAGCTCGTGAGAAAGAAATGGATGCGTGTATTAGGAGTATCAAATATGCACGTGAAGTTCTAAGGATAGGGAAATAGTATATAAAAATATAGCATTTTATATTCATATAAGATATATTTGAGTTATTCCAAGATCATAAAAAACCTAACTGGAGGAGTAACTATGGCTCAGGAAAGTGTACTAAACGAAAAACTATTACTAAATATATTTAACAGAATATATCAAGGCATACTCGTTTTAAGTAGTAGCAATACCATATTAGCTATCAATTCTGAAGCAGAAAACCTCTTAAACGTTAGCCAGCATGAGGTTGTAGGTAGAAACCTCAAAAGCATATGCCCTGAGCTTGTCATTGAAGGAAGGATTATTAATGGGAATATTGATCTAATTAGTGGGACTAAGATTAATAGTAGGCTAGTTCAACCGGATAAAACATCCAAAAGAATATTATTCTTAGAATATAATCTGGAAAAAGGCGATATTGATATTTTAGAAAATGTTATTAATTCAATTGATGAAGCAGTTATGGTTTGTGATAATCAAGGGAAGCTAATAATTTACAATGAAGCTAATCAACGATTAGATGGTCTATCGAAAGAACAGGTAATTGGTAAGCATGTTACTAGTGTATATGGACTCTCAGAAGAAACAAGCTTGTTAATTCTGACGATGAAACAACGCCAACCAATTATAGATAGACAACAGAGTTATACAACATTCACAGGCAGGAGTCTGAATATTATGTGTAACACGTACCCATTATTTAAAGAAAGTAAAATAGTAGGTGCGGTTTCGATACAAAGGGATTACTCTAAAATTAAAGAACTCTCAGATAAAATCATAGAATTGCAAGAGCAACTTTTTGAAAGTAGTAAAAAGACTTTCAAAGCAGGTTCGAAAAAGTCTGCTAAATATGTATTTAATGATATTGTTGGAAATAGTGCTATTCTTAAACAAACTATAACCTTAGCAAAAAGAGTCGCTAACACAAATTCTCCAATCCTAATTTATGGAGAAACTGGAACAGGAAAAGAACTTTTTGCACAAAGTGTTCATAATTATAGCAAACGAGCATCGGAACCATTTATAGCAATTAATTGTGCAGCTATTCCCGAAAATCTTCTTGAGGGAATACTTTTTGGAACGGTAAAGGGGGCATATACTGGAGCTGTTGATCGCCCAGGTCTTTTTGAGCAGGCAAGAGATGGCACCTTGCTTTTGGACGAAATAAATTCTATGGGTCTAGGGTTGCAGGCAAAGCTATTGAGGGTTTTGCAAGAAGGAGCTATACGTAGAGTTGGAGCAGCAGATGAAGTTCTCGTGGATGTAAGGGTTATAACTAATGTTAATATTGAACCCACATTGGCTATTGAAAAACAACTATTGAGAGAGGATCTGTTTTACCGACTAGGGGTGGTGTATTTAAAGGTTCCATCTCTTAGATATAGAAAAGAAGACATACCTATTTTAGTAAAGGGCTTTATAGCAGGATACAATAAAACGCTTAATAAAAAGATTAAAGATATATCACCTAGAGTAATGGAATTGTTTTTAGATTATTCATGGCCTGGTAATGTGAGAGAGTTACAGCATGCTATTGAATCTGCCATGAATATTATGCATGAAGACGAGGAAATTATAGCGCTTGAACATCTACCTCATCACATGGAGAGCAAATTAGATAATGGATACCATGAAAAAGACAGTTTACAAGGAATACTTGAGGAAATAACTTTATTAGAAACAATGGGGAAACTAGAAAAAGAAGTACTACTAAAAGCGTTAGAAAGAAATAATTGGAACGTTTCACGTACTGCAAAACAGTTGAATATTAAAAGGCAAAGTCTACAATATCGCATAAAGAAGTACGAAATAAAATAGTAAATTTTTTTACTTACAAGTGACAAAAAAACATACTATGCAAAAATGGTATGCGGTATAGTGAAAAATTATTTTGCAGGGTTATTTGATAATAGAGAGATAAATTGTGGCATGGTAATTGCTTTAAAATAAGTTATTGTAAAATTTAGAATACAAATATACTTTCAACAAACTATCCATCATAAGTTATTATTTTAAATTTTACATTATATCAGGGGGAAATTAAGTGAGTATTCATCAGAGACCAGAGCTTGAAATGTATAGGAAAATCCTAAATGAAATTCTTGAAGGTGTGGTTATTTACGAAAACTCGGGATTAATCACTTGGTGTAATCAGAGAGCTGCTTCAATTTTTGCAGAAAAGACGCAGAATTTAATAGGTGACAATATAAAGAGCTACTTATCAGAAGATTTAATTAACAATACCATTTTTGATTATTTTAATGTACAGATAGGCGGCGATATCAAGAAAGACTACCAAGTAAAAAAGAAGGTTTTAGAATCAGGGACTAAACACGTTATTTTTATTAAAGATCCTTTAAAGGTCCAAACTAGCAATAATCAAGAAATAACCAGTATGCCCGTACGAAAGGCAATTCATAATTTTGAAGATATTATTGGATATAACCAAAAGATTTGTGACATTAAAATATTGGCCAAAAGGGCAGCAAATACATCATCCCCGGTATTGATATATGGGGAGACTGGAACAGGAAAGGAACTATTTGCCCAAAGCATTCATAATTCAAGCAATAGGTCTAAGAAACTATTTGTTGCCATTAATTGTGCTGCAATTCCAGAAAATCTATTAGAGGGTATTTTGTTTGGAACTGTAAAAGGCGCTTATACTGAAGCAATAGATAGACCAGGGTTGTTTGAACAGGCAAGTGAAGGGACACTTTTTTTGGACGAGATTAACTCAATGCCTTTATTGCTACAAGCTAAATTATTACGTGTCCTTCAAGAAAGGAAAATACGTAGAGTGGGCGGCATGGCTGATATTGAGGTGAATCCTAGAATTATAAGTAGTTTAAATGTGAAGCCACTTGATGCAATAGAGAAGGGTTTTATCAGAAATGATTTGTTTTATAGATTAGGAGTTGTCTGTTTAGGAATACCTCCATTAAGAGAGAGAATTGATGACTTGGAATATTTGATAGGATATTTTATGAAAAAAGTCAGCAAAAAGTTGCATAGAGGAAGTTATAGTATATCCTATGATTTGCTAAAGGTATTTGAAGGCTACCATTGGCCAGGGAATGTGCGTCAATTAGAACATGCAATAGAGTGTTCTATTACTTTAATCGGTGATATTGAAACTGAAATAAATATAGAGCATATTCCTGAATATATGAAAGTGACCTCCACAATTTCAGAGAGTCCTTTATCAAAAAGAAATAATTTTAATCCACTACAAAGTGAGATTGAGAAGGTGGAGAAGAATCAAATAATAGCAATATTAGAGAACACAGATGGAAATGTCTCCCATGCGGCAAAGGTTATGAATATTAGCAGACAAAGCTTACATTATCGTATGAAAAAGTATCAAATAAGGGTTTCAAGATAAACCTTAAACAATAAATCCAGTTTGACAAAATAGAGGGGGAAGTTATTCAAATGCGAAGCAATTCCATAATTAATAACACTATTCAATTTAAAACCTTTTCTAAGGAACAATGCGATACACTTCATTATGCTACCCTTGAAGTATTATCAGATACAGGTGTAATTGTTCAGGAGAAAAGATCACTTGATTTATTAAAGAAAGCAGGAGCTTTTGTAAATGGAAATCGAGTAAGGATTCCAGCCTCACTTGTGGAAAAATCTATTTCAAGCGCACCTTCAAGTGTTCTATTATATGATCGAAATGGGAATATAAAAATGAAACTAGAAGGAGAAAATTTCTATTTTGGACCAGGGCCTTCCACTACATATACTATGGACCCATATACTAGCGAAAGGCGTTATCCCAAAAAACAAGATACTAGAAACGCCGCTAAAATTATAGATGCTTTGGATAATATAGATTTTGCCATGGATTTTGGAACTATAAAGGATGTTCCCACAGAACTTGCCGATATTCATTTATTACAGGCCTTACTTGAAAATACTACCAAACCAATTATTCATTGGGGCTTTAATGCAATAAACCTTGAGACAATAGTAGATATGTGCGTAACGATTTCTGGAGATCTTGAGGAGCTACAAAAGTATCCATTTATTTCTTTGTTTTCTACATCCAATACCCCATTACAACATTCAGTAGAAGCTATTGAAAAGCTAATATTTACGGCTGAAAAAAATTTACCGGCTATTTACGTGTCAGCACCAATGGCAGGGGGAACTTCTCCGGTTACATTAGCTGGAACAGTAATTATAGCATTAGCAGAATGCTTAAGCGGACTAGTTATTCATCAGCTTGTAAAAGAAGGAGCGCCATTTGTTATGGGTGGGGTTCCTGCACCTACAGACATGCACACCATGGTGATGAGCTATGGCAATCCAGAATTTAATTTAATGCATGCTGCTTTTGCAGAAATGGCTCATTATTATAAGATTCCAATGTGGGGAACAGCAGGTTGTAGCGATTCTAAAAAGCTTGATGAACAGTCAGCCATTGAAGCTACAGCCTCCATTATGATGTCTGCAATGAGTGGGGCTAATCTTATTCATGATGTTGGATATCTTGAAGGGGGTTCTACTAGTAGCGTTGGACAACTGGTAATGTGTGACGAGATTATTGGATTTGTTAAGAGGATGATTAGAGGTGTGGAAATAAATGAAGTTACTTTAGCATTGGATGTGATTAAAAGGGTAGGTCCTGCGGGTCATTTTGTTACAGATGACCATACCTTTGAGAATTTTAAAAGAGAGCTTTGGAAACCACAGATATTGGACAAAAACCAATATCAGATATGGCTTAATAAGGGAGGAACAACGTGTGGAGAAAGATCTATAGAAAAAGCTAAAAATATTCTAGAAAATCATGTTTCAGAGACTTTGTCAGAAAAGACAAGGGTAAAAATAGACAGCATAGTAAAAAACGCATAATGACTTCTAGTATTATTTACGCAATATTTAGACATTACCGAAAACTTTTGAAAGGAGGGATAATCTAATAACAGTAGTAATTCAGAATAAAAAATAGGTAGGAGGTTTTTGAATGGATAAGTTTTTTGGAAAGATTGATAAGACCATCTTTTTGGGGTCAGCAATTATTTGTCTAGCTTTTGTTGCAATAGCTTCAAGTAATCCAGCAGTTGTATCAGATGTGTTTAATAAAATGTTTTCCTTCTTCATTGATAATTTTGGCTGGACATACCTTCTTGCAGCATCTGCATTTGTAATTTTCTGTTTGTTCTTGGCATTCAGTAAATATGGAAATATAAAACTATCAAAAGATGATGAAAAACCCGAATTTAGTACTACTGCTTGGTTTTCTATGCTATTTGCAGCTGGTATGGGTGTAGGCTTAGTTTTCTGGGGAGCTGCGGAACCAATATACCATTTTGCAGGTGCACCTTTAAGCGAATCAAGTAGTGTCGCAGCAGCATCAGAGGCTATGACATATACATTCTTTCATTGGGGATTACATGCATGGGCAATATATGGTGTTGTTGCCCTTGGGTTAGCATATTTTCAGTTTCGTAGGGGTTTACCAGGACTAATTAGCTCGTGCTTTTACCCAATACTTGGTGCAGAAGGTATAAAAGGTCCAATCGGAAAATCCATAGATACATTTACTGTTGTAATGGCTCTATTTGGAGTCGCTACTTCTTTGGGATTAGGAGCTATGCAGGTTACTACTGGAATGAATATTGTATTTGGTGTTCCAAATACCATTACAGTTTCAATTGTATTTGTAGCCATAGTAACGGCATTATTTACTATCTCAGCGGTAACAGGTATCAATAAAGGTATAAAATGGCTCAGTAATATAAACATGGTAATGGTTATTGGTTTAATGGTTATTGTTCTATTTTTAGGACCGACAAGATATATTTTAAACTTCTTTACTGAATCATTAGGACAATACCTTCAGAATATAGTTTGGATGAGCTTTTTCGTTGATACCCAGGGTGCGGTAGCAGAACGTACAGGGTACGGATGGGTTGGTGCCTGGACCATATTTTACTGGGCATGGTGGATTACCTGGACTCCTTTTGTGGGGAGTTTTATCGCCAGGATTTCTAAAGGAAGAACTATTAGGGAATTTATTATTGGGATCCTTGTAGCTCCATCACTTCTAAGCTTTATATGGTTTAGTATAATTGGTGGAACAGCCATTTATTATGAGAGATTTGGTGCTGGAGGAATTGCTGATGCTACATTTGCCGATGTGACTACTGCTATATTTGTAATGTTTAATCATCTGCCAGTAACAGGGTTGCTATCAACAGTTGCAATGATGGTGGTAACAATTTTCTTTATTACATCTGCTGACTCTGCTACGCTTGTTGTAAGTATGATGACCTCTGGTGGGGAATTAGAGCCAAAGACAAGCTTAAGGATATTCTGGGGAGTTATAGCTGGAGCTATTGCTTCAATGCTTATCTTAACTGGAGGATTAAGCTCTGTTCAGACGATTTCTTTCGCATTTGCTTTCCCATTTACTATTATTATGATATTTATGATGTATACACTAGTTAAAGCATTACATGAGGAAGTAGGGATTGTACAGTCGCCAGCTAGTAAAAAGGTTAGTACTAGCGATGCCCGTACTATGTAATATAATAATATTGCTATGATATCAAGCTTGTAACATTGAAAAAGTACTTTGATAGTACTATCCAGATGAAGAATAGAATAATATAATATGACGAAAGGAACCAAATAATGGTTCCTTTCGTCTATGTCAGGGAACGTTTAAATCATAAAATAGAAAAACAACCATATATCAAGGAGGAATATTTTACGTGCACAGAAAAGGAAAACTCTATGTATGGGCAATCTGCATGCTTCTCCTTTTCGCCATTACGGCGGGTTGTGTTGGGAGATCTGAACAATTGGAGCAAGAGCCTGTAGAACAAAAGGTTGCTACTTCGCAGTTGGTTTTGACCATGGATTACCATGACCTCGATGCCTTCAAGGAGGATCGCATGAAGCACCCTGAAAAGCATGATTCCCTTTGTCTGGTGGCAGTAGGGGACATCATGCTTTCCCGATATGTGGCTCAAAAGATAAAAGAGCACGATGATCCCGGCTATCCATTTGCTGAGATTGAGTGGTTCTTGCAAAGTGGGGATATTACCTTCGGCAACCTAGAGGGCCCAGTTACTCCAGGGCGGGAAATAAAGATACCCGAGATGGTTTTGCGGGCGAACCCATCTGTGGCTCCTGCTCTTAAAGAGGCGGGTTTTAACATCCTGTCGTTAGCCAACAATCACATCCCGGATTTCGGTGTTCAGGGAATACTGGACACTATAAAGTATCTAGACAGGGCAGAGATAAATTATGCCGGTGCCGGTAGAAATGAGGAGGAAGCCTTTGCCCCCCAGTATATGGAGGTGAAGGGTGTAAGACTAGCCTTTTTGGCTTTCAACGATCCGTCGGTGGTGCCGGATTCCTATAGTGCAGGTGACGGCCCGGGCACAGCTGTCTTGGAACCTGAAAAAATAAGAGCTGCCGTCAGAGAGGCAACTGCCAATGCTGATTTCATAGTGGTTTCCCTGCACGCTGGTACCGAGTATGTTTATGAACCAGACGATACACAGGTGCACTTTGCTCACCTGGCCATAGACGCCGGGGCAGACCTGGTGTTTGGCAGTCACCCCCATGTGGTGCAAAAGGTTGAGCAGTACCAAGGAAAGTACATTTTTTATAGTCTGGGTAACTTTATTTTTGATCAGTTGTGGTCACAGGATACTCGGGGGGGTGTGGCTGCTAAGATATGTATTAATGAAAATAGTGTGGAGAAAATAGAATTCTTGCCTGTGTATATAAACGATGATGCACGCCCCGTTGCTTTAAGGGGCCAAGAGGGTAAGATGCTGATAGAAAAACTTGGACTGGAAATGGATATGACCGTTGTTCCAGCGTGGGATAATGAAAGAAAAGCCTTCGCCGCAAGGGAACAATATGTATATCAGGTCAGAAGGAAGAGGAAGATAGCAGCGTTACCTTTTCATTTTCAGGTTGGAAAAAGGTAGTTTTAAACCGGTGTGGCAATCCTCAAGTCTGGATCATCCCAACTACTGGGCTACCCTTATTGACTTAAATAATAATGGTGAAAACGAATTATTGGTTACTGAAGGCAGTTACTCTAACTCCAGAACGAGAGAGATTACCTTATGGAAATGGAACGGATGGGGTTTTTCTCGCATTACATTAGATGGGAGTGGATAATAATATTCACCCCCAGCTCTGTTTTGAAAACTCATAAACTAGCAATCGCAATTTGGCGCAGTACCCTTTATCATCCCTATCAGGATTGCATAAGCACATCCAACACCTGGGTTTACGCTAAGAGCTTCTTGGGGACAATTCTTTACACATGCACTACACTCCATACAGCTATCCTTATGTTTAATATTAATCTTTTTATCTACAATTGATAAAACATTGTGGGGACAGACATTCAAACACATACCACAACCATTACATAGTTTAGGGTCGAACTTCAAGGTGGATACATTTTTTATATATTGTAAGCTCATTTATTTCAGCTCCTATCTCTTTAAAATACCAAAGTTAAATATTCACTAGCTAGGGCACCTATGCCTACAAATGATGAAATAATCATTATGGGAAGTCCAACTCGCATTTCTTTTTCTACTCCTGATTGGGACGTATAGGTAGAACAACCAGTAAAATTCAAACTAAGAAATGCAGTTACTGGTGGTAGCAATAAGTATAAGCCTAAGGCTTCTCTAAAAGAAAATTTGCTTCCAAATACAGGGAAGAAGGTTGTGAATATGAAAACCCATACTAAGCCAACTATCCACCCTTTAATTGCAAAAGCGCGAAAGGGAATATAGGGTAAAAGCAAAGGAGTAACTGCAGCACCTGCAAGTATCGCACCTATAAAAGCAAACACAAATCCTACACCATGTATCCATAGTGTTTCTGATGCAGAGAAATAGGAGGCTATAATTGTTGCTAGTATCACAGCTGCTGTTACAGCCGTCATTGGCTTTAAGCTGCTCATCAGTTCAACTGGAATTAATACAAGGCGATCCTTAAATGTGAAATTAACCTTTCGCATGTTGGGTGTTGCCTTATTATTTGCAGCAATAAATTCAGGTATATCAGAAGCTCTTACTGGGCCGTAAATAATTTTAAAACCTGTTTCCTTGGTAACCAGGTGGGCTGATACTCCTGGAGCACCAAGTTGGGGCAAAATTAATTTATTATGTGAAATGATACCATGTAGATGAGTATTGTTTATCTGGCGGACTAGTTCTTCAGTACCAAAGGTACCTTTGCCTGCCGCACACCAAACATTAATTCCATTGGTGTCTAAAACTAATATCCAAGCATTAATACTAGATAGTTCTTTACGCAGACTATCAAAGGTTAACTTATAGTTTGCTGTAACCAAAACTGGACTACTTGAATCAGGCTTACCTACGGCATAAAGACCAGGCCTAATTTTATAATCCATTCGATTAATCTTGAAACGTACCTTCCGTGTGTCTCCTATGTCAGTTTTGGATAGAGTAGTTGCTACTATTGGGATAGAACCTACATCCGTAGGAATTTCACCGTTTTTTGGTATATCATAATACTTAGTTTTATCACAACAAGAACTGTTAGATCCACAACAGTCAGGAATACATGATTTTATATCCACCTTTTTATTCCTCCTCCAGAAGCTTTAATAAATTACTATTATTAGTTAGCCAATTTTGAATATTGTCAGTAAGACTATAGTAGGCCCAAACCCAATCTGTTCTACGGCTAATGAGATTGCATTCAGTAAGAATTTTCAAATGATAGGATATTTTTGGTTGGCTCATATTAAGAGATGAAGCTATTTCACATACACATAATTCACCATTTCTTAATAGATATATTATTTTTAAACGAATTGGATCCGAAAGTATCTTGAAATTATTTGCAAAAGTTTCAATTTCGGTTAGTTTATCATTGGGAATTGCCGAGGCGATTTCAAAGCATGAAGTTTTAGTCGTCACTAAATCAACCTCCTTTGATTTATTACATAAAATTGGCTTGATATTATTTTAGCTCTAATTTAATCTTAAATCAATACCTAAAAATAAAAAAGAACCTCTTGTTCAAAAGAATAAGAGGTTCAAGCCATCTGGAGTTATTCCAATCAAAAAGTATTTTTAATGTACACACTCACCATCTATGTTTTGTGCAACTAGATGTTGTAAACCACCATGGTGCTTTGCCATTTGAGCTACTTTAAGTCCACCCTTTTCGGTGGCTATGTTTGATACCTTGTTTTCAGCTAGGGCTGGTGCAGAAAGATAAAATATACCTAAGGATAAGGCTACTATAGCAATCATTTTTTTCATGTTTTTCCTCCTTTGCTTGTTTCTCTACTATAAGATAAACAAAATTTGTGACAACAGTTTGATGAAAATTTGGATATTTGGTGAACAATTGATGTAATATGCGGAGGAAGAAGGAATTAGAGAAATTAGCTATTGTGAAAAGCATTGTGGAAGCTCATGGTGGCTAAAAAAGTAGCCCGAGCATAAAACTCCGCAGCTACTCTATGGGTTAAGATAATAATACGATTATACCAACTCCTATTAATAGAGAGGTATCACTTATCTTATCTAGATTTTTAATTACATCAAAGTTAATTTTTAAAAAGGGTATTAACAAACATGCTGCACACAAAAAATAAAGTATATTTGTTAACTCACTAGAAGCATAATGTGAAGATAATTTGCTTAAAGAATATAGAGCGGTAAAGCTTGAAAATGCCAGCTTCCACTTTATATTAAGGTATGCTTTGTTGGTAAACCTTAAAATAGCTAAGATGATCATTGTCCAACCTATATAATGAATAGGTATCAAAATTCTTCACCCCCAGTTGCTATACTCTATTAATAGTTTATGAGTTTAGCTTATCAAGAGTGAATTTTTAAATATATTTGAGTTATTATATATGTAACCATAAATTATATAGACAATAATCAGCACCTAAGACAAAAAGTCTTAGGTGCCATTTTTATACTTGCTGAGGTTTATCCGTTTACCTGCCAAAAAGTCCCACTATGGCATCTAAGATGCTTTCTTTACCAGTAAGTTTACCCCCCATGGTTCCAGTATAAATTAAAGTCAAAATCCCACCAATTCCTGTTAGAAAATATATCTGACTTAAGCTAGTATTTTTCCATAAATCACTTTTGAATTTGAATCTAATATACAAGAAAAGTGTCCAAAAGGTCAGAGAAAAAACAGTAAACATTATTTTTCTCCAAACCGATGGGGAAAAAAGAAGTGAACCAGAGGGCCAGATTAACCACCCCACAATGGCTGAAAAAATTAGTGATAAGACTCCGAACATAGCAGCGAAAAATGCAACAGCCTCTAATTGTTTGTGTAGCGTTGAGTCTTGTTTACGAGTAATAAAGGCTCCAATTAAGGCTAAGGAGGCCAATACTAGAGCCCCTGTGTGAAACTCTGCTCCAAGACTATGTAAGGACACAGCTAATCTATTTACCATTTCGCCTACCTCCCTTTCTACTCATAAAATAAAGAGGCCCCAGAATAATTCCCAATATAAGCACACTACCTCCAACAGTAGTCGCTATAAAGGTAGGATAACTACCATCCTTAGTCTCATGACTTACAGAGGACTTGCCTAGATACTCTTCTGAATGGCAAGATAAGCAGTTTGTCCCATCTAAGATACCCCCTTGGCCCGGGTGGTATTTACTTGTCAGGAATTCCCAGGATACTTGACCAGGATAGTATAATGGAATTGTTGTAGCTTCAATCTGATCCCAATTAGGTGTCTCTCCGTCAAATCTTATAGCAGTTACATCTGCATCAATTCCCAGGCCTAGGGTTTTACGTGATGATATATAGTGCCATCGGCTCCCACTTGCATTTTTGTGGACGGCATAACCTATGTTGTAATTTTGACCTGGCACAAGGGCTATGTCATCCTCTGGATATCCAGTATCTAAGAGCCTTTTTAATTCCAGACTCCATTGGCCGTCTTCCCACTTTGAATTTGAAGTAATAGTAGCACGACTTTCATCAGGGGTTCTTAGAAGTCGACGGGGAATAACATCACCCTCCTGCCAGTCTAATTCGGGGTCAAATTCTACAGCGATATCTTCTGATATATAGAAGTAATCATCCTGAGTTAGTCGATGATTTGAAACATCATCCCAATCTAGAGCTGTAAAACCTACTATATCAGGATCAAACATATAGGCAGGTTGTTCATTATCACTATTCCAGTTTGTTGTGTAGGGGCCTTTTCCTCCGTCACTATTCCTATATTCTAAAACCCATTGATCATCAGAGTATCCAATGGGGTCAGAACGATGAGCACGCCAATGCCAGAAGTCTAAAAAAATACCAAGTTCTCTAAGTTTGGAAAGTTCCTCTTCAGATTTTATTTTTGACCAATGAGGACTGCTCCTGGTCTCATTGATATATTTACGTATATCAGCCTTATCAGCAAGAAGAGGAACATCAGCTATTTCCTCCTCGGTAGCCATTGTACTCGTAAAACGTAAGCCTTCATGACAGGTTACGTAGCAGCCCAGAGTTTCAAAATCTTTGACATTGCCCTTATCGACTAAAAATGACAATCTGTCTTCATAAAAACCGTCTTCCCTTGGACCGTAAGCTGATCCTCCGTGAGCAACCCATTTACCATCTTGAAAAGTGAGATAATCATGGTAAATTCCTTCTTCAGCAGGCCAGTTAAACTGAAAAAACATATATTGATCGTTAAAAGCAGCTTTTACTTTCAATTCAGTATTTAGCTCATCGGGTATTACTCTTGCCTGTGAATAATCCACATCGCTAAAGTTGTAATACGATTCCCTATCTTGTGCTACTAGAGGAAAGGATACAAAGATAAATACTATGTAGGTAAAAATAACTAGTAAAAATCTTGTGCTGGTTTTCAAGATTAGTACCACTCCATTCTAAAGTTTTTAAGAGGGATTTTGCCCAGAAAATGTACGTTCATTCTTTGGCATAAATTAAATCATAGTACTGTTTAACCATTCTGTCTGATGAAAAATTATAGTGGGACATCTCAATACTTGATTTCATCATCTTACTCCAACGGTTTTTACTGTTATAAAATACTGGGATAATCTCATCATATATTACAGAGTACAAAGCCCGTAGATCATGTTCATCTTGATTACTGTAGTCTATTTCATCATGTAATACATCATCAAGGAGCCATCCATTTACTGCATGATGGGGACCCTCTGCTACCCAACCGTCTATTACACTAACATTCAGAACTCCATTCATTGCAGCTTTCATTCCAGAAGTACCGCTTGCTTCTAAGGGTCTGACAGGATTGTTAAGCCACACATCACTACCTTGGACCATTAATTCTGCAATGCCCATATTATAGTTTTCTAAAAAGACTATCCTGTCCTCGTACTTTTTATCCATTTGTACAAGACGTTGGATAATATCTTTTCCAAGAGTGTCATTTGGATGTGCCTTGCCGGAAAAAATTAGTTGTATTTTTCCTGCCTCTAATAGGCCATCAAGAGCATTAGTGTCCCGGAAAATTAGTTCACTTCTTTTATAGGGCGCAGCCCTTCTAGCAAAGCTTATAGTAAGTCTATCTAGCTCCATATTTGCACCAGTAGTCTCTTTAACATAATCTAACAATTTCTTCTTTAAAATCATATGAGGTTTCCAAAGGTCTTCGCCTTTTTCCCAGGCATTACGAATTTCTGAACTTTGCCAGGTGGGTGGATGAACTCCATTTGTAATCGAGATAATCTCGGCAGAACTATCCACATGTTTCCACATTTTCCGAGCTGTGCGTCCATGGAGCTTTGATACACCATTTGCTATTGATGAAAGTCGAAGTGCTGCAACAGTCATATTAAAAGGATTACCGCCAAGTTCACTCATCTGCTCGTATGTAAGTCCATTATATGCCTCCATATGCTGCAGCAAGTCATGAGCATGGACCTCATTGCCTGCTTCAACAGGGGTATGGGTTGTAAAAACAATCTCCTCGCGACTCTTATTCCATGCATCGTGAAAAGACATTCCATCATTCATCTTTTCTCTTATTAATTCTAGACCTGCAAATACAGCATGCCCTTCATTAAAATGATATATATCTATCTCTATGCCAAGGGCTCTAAGTGCTCTTAGGCCCCCTATTCCAAGAACTATTTCCTGAGCAACCCTATCCTGATCCACGCCACCATAGAGTTTGCTTGTTATCCAGCTATGTTCTTCATTACCTTCAAAGTTTGTATCAAGGAGATATAATGGGACATTTCCGTACACATCAACCATCATTATTTTACAAGTAACATCCATACCACGAACTCTGACCTGTACAGATTTACCTGTATCCTTTACTGTAGGAAACTCATGATTCGGATAAAGATCGTAGGGTCTTCCATCATCACCAATTAATTGTGTTGTGTAATCCTTCTTCCAGAGAATACCTACACCTACAAGGGGAACTCCAACATCCTTAGCAGATTTCAAATGATCTCCCGCAAGGATTCCCAAGCCACCTGCATATATAGGTAATTCTTTATTCAAACCAAACTCCATACAAAAATATGCTACTTTTGGTAATTGTTTATGTTGTGGCATAATATTATCGGTAAAATCATTACCGATTTTCACCTCCTGTCATAAGGGTAGTATCTATTTAATGATTTGGGTTCAAAGAAAACTAAGTTTCACTCTATATTCTTTTAAATAAATGGTAAGTTTATTCTTAAAAACTGAGGTATTATAATTATGTTAAATATAGACTAAGCTAATTTATATTTTTTGTCGAAATTAACATATCTTTGTAACATTAAGGTGCGTGTAAAGGATATTACAACAAAAGGTCGTAGTATATTATAGGACGCTTTTACTAGGTGTAATAGGACTAAAGTCCAATACTATATGGGTTGGGGGTTTATGCAATGGCTAATTCATTGCAGCAAATAGAAGCAGAAATTAAAAGGGATGTTACAAGACTACATAAAACAGTAATTGGTAAGGGACCTGGACACACTTCCATCCATATATCCGATAATGTCTTAACGGTTATATTTCAAAATTCTCTATCTTCTGTGGAAATTTCCATGTTGCAAGTGCCTGAGGGTTATAAAAAGATTAACGAGATTAGAAATGACCTTTTAAATGCTAATAGCCACAACTTAGTTGCTATATTGAAAAGATGGATTAATACTGATGTTCAAAAGATAACATCCGTTGTAATACCTGAAACGGCAGAAGTCTATCTATTTATAATATTTAAGGACAAGGTTGATGCTAATATTGATAACAGGTATTAGTTATATTTAAATATAACGGGATAGCTCCTAAAATGGGTGGTCCTGCTGTATAGACTGCTAAAGACTAGCAGGTGGATTTATTATTATCCCAATGCCAGTCTTAACCAGTTCATTGGAAACATAAGTTTTCTTTGGGCTGGTTTTTTCATTTTTTAAGAAAGGTCGTGATAAGGCAGAGCTTTCGGAGTTAAGAATGCTTAAAATGAGGAAGTTTTTAAAATTCACATGTAAAGGAGGTATGAAATGACTAATAGAACAAAACTGCCGGGTAGAATAATTATAGTGTACCTATTAATGCTAGTATTTTTTTGCTCTACTGGTCTGGCTGGAAAACCTTTAGATATCCAAGACCATTGGGCAGAGAAGGAGATTAGCCAATGGATGGACAAGGGTCTAATCACAGGATATTCAGATGAATCATTTAAACCCAATGATTCCATTACCAGGGCAGAATTCATGGCCCTTATAAACAGAGCTTATGGATTTACTAAAAAAGCAGATATAATTTTTTCAGATATAGATGAAAATAACTGGTTTTATGATGATGCTTCTAAAGCAGTAGCAGCAGGGTATATCACAGGATATAGTGATGTAACTTTAAGGCCAAATAATGATGTAAGCAGGCAAGAAGTTGCCGTAATCCTTTCGCGTCTTTTGAAAATGTCGCAAGTCAATAATAAGAGTGCTATAGAAAAATTTAGTGACTTTAGCAGTATACCTGCTTGGAGTAAAGAAGCAGTAAACTCTGTTGTTGTAAAGGGCTATATAGGAGGATATCCAGATGGTAACTACCGCCCAGGTAATTCAACAACAAGAGCAGAAACTGTAACTATCTTAGCAAGAGTAGTTGGTGAACTATATAACTCCTCTGGTAGTTATGGTTTAGCAGAGGACAAGCTTATAATACCAGGCAATGTGACAATTAATACAACAGATATCCTACTAGAAAATATTACGATTGAGGGCAATCTGTATTTAACAGCAGGAATAGGTGACGGTAATGTAATTTTAAATAATGTCACAGTAAAAGGCACTACAGTTATTAGTGGTGGTGGAGAAAACAGTATTACTTTAGACCATTGTTCGTTAAATGAAGTTATTGTTAAAAGAGAAGATGACAAGGTAAGAATAGTCGCCCAGGGTAACACAAATATACAGATAGTACGAGTAAAATCAGGATCAACAATAGATACATCAGCAATTACCGATGAAGCTAATGGTGTTGTTACCATTTTTATAAATACAGATGAAGAAGTTGAACTAATAGGGAAATTTGGAACAGTAATTATTGAAGGAGAAGGGGCTAACGTATCCTTAATAAATGCAACAGTAGAAAAGATGGTAATTAATGCACCTACAACAGTAACTGGACATGGCAAAATTGAAAACGCATTTGTTAATGTTAACGGTTGCTCTTTTGAAAAGAAACCAGAAAATCTCTTTTTGGCTGATGGCGTAGCAGTAGACATAATTGTAGATCCAGTTGAACCAACCGTAAAACCTGATAAAGGGGGCGGAGGCGGAGGGCCTAGTCAGCCACCATCTACAATATCTTTGGACAGAATAAATCATCAAGAAATGTTCATTGGACAAGTCATTGATATAAGTGTATCTACTGATGCTACTAGGATTACTGCAACTTCTGATAATACAGAAGTGCTAACTGTAGAAGTAGTAGGTAAAAAACTCGTTCTTACAACAAAGAAACTAGGTGCTGTAAGAATCACGGTAACAGGGAGCAAAAGCGGCTATAACGATAGGATAAGAACATTTACTGTATTGGTGAAAGAACCTACGCCTCCAGGTGTTGCATTAAGTGCTATTAACGCTACTAACGGCACAGTAACAGTAACTTTTAATAAACCACCTGCTCCTCCACCAACAGTTGATGACTTTACAATTACCAAGTCCATTAATGGTGGACAAGCAGTAGATGTTAGTGTTACAGATGTTTTGTGGAACCAAAAACAAATACAGGCCACTCTAACAATACCGTTAGTTGCTAAAACGTCTGAAGAGCAAAGTGTAGTTATTAGTGCAAGATACAAAAATACAGATTTTATTAGTGCTGGTTATTTTATAGTTAGTGCCTTACCTTCATGGACAACAATCTCTAATACACTTGAGGCTACTTTTGAGGTGCAAGAACAAAATTAAACCTTGTACTTTTTTAGAAGATAGTAGATGAGTTGTCGGTTATCTAAGAAGAACCAATGTTGACTTTAGAGGGGGTGGGCCATCGGGGTGAAGAGAGGTTAAAGGTAAGAAAGATACACGTACATATGAAAAAGGCAAACCTACCGAAAGATAGGGACGCAAAGCTATAGGGCCTTTCTTTAAAAGAATGGTAGCCTGGCCGCCGATTAGTTAAGGGGAAACTAAAATTAATTAATTGGGGGATTTAATAGTGAAAATTAGAAGAATTTCGTTAGTAATGGTAATTGCGGTTGCACTAGTTTTGATGATGTCTGGAATGGCAATGGCGGAAGCTTCTGTTGGCAGTACAGCGATTTCTAATGAATTGAATGCAACTTTTCAAGTAGAAGGCTTAGAAAAAGGCGTGGTAGCAGAAGAGTTTACTGTAGTTAATAGAAGTGATATTAATTTAAAAGGATATTCAGTAGGGCTTAAGCTAGTAAATGCAACATCTGCTGATTTAAATGAAATAACAGTAGAACTATATAGTGGTGATAAACTATTAGTAACTAATACATCTACTGGACTAATTAGTAGTTTAGGAAGCCAAGTACAATACACATCACCTTTTAATATATTTGCAGAGTATGACGGTTATGTAGAAGGGTATTGGACGACTGGTGAGTGGGCTGGGTCAAAGCTAGTTGTACCTACCAAAGCAGTGATTACTGTTACTTATATGGATGGAACTGTAGCAACTGCTATGAATTCAAATTTAACTGGCGATTTAAATAGCATAATGCCAAATGTAGATGTAACCCCAGGTCCATTTGCAGTAGCAAGCAATGATGATCAGAATTACTATGGTTATGCAGTAGACTTTAGTTTAGTAGAAGCAAAACCAATTGATGTAGATGCAATAGAGGTCAAGTTAGTAAGTTCAGATGGAACAGTTCTAATCACTAATACTGCAAATTCAAAATTTTTAACTGAACTGTCTGATGTAGACCATACTTCTCCATTTAATGTATTTGGAGACTTTGCTGACGGCAATTATACAGAAGAATATTGGGATTTAGGTGCTTGGAATAGGGCTGTATCACATTTAGTAGTTCCAGCTAAAGCCGTTATTACTGTAACCTTTGTTAATGGAGAGGTTGTCGTGGCTGAGAATAATAACCTTACAGGAGATTCTGCATCCATAGTCCCAGACGAGCTTATTACTCTATCATGGGATTATTCTGATGGTCAAACAGTAGCTGTAGATGAAGAGTTTTCTGTTTCAGTTACAGCTACAAGTGATTATGTAATTGATAATGTACTCTTTATAGTTGAAATAAATGATGTTAATGGTAGTGGTTTTACAGCCGTTGGGACTGATAATCAGAATCTTGGCTACGATGAGGATGGAGGATTCTGGTTCTGGGGTCCGAGTGGTGGTTTTACCTTTAATTCCGAAGACCCAGTAACTAGCACATTTGATATAACTACAATTCCTGGAGCGGAATTACAAGTTAAAGTCTATGCGGTACAATTACCTTAGTAGGTTCTTATAGCCCGGAACTTCGATGCTTTTTTAGATAGTGGTTAGGGCAACTGAATAATCACAGAGGGTCTGAGGGGACAGGCCCTCTGTTTTTTTAGTAATTGATCTCTTTTGTGGCGTTATATGATGATTCACAGATAATTTCAAGGTTATTTAGGGAGTAGTTCATATTTGTACTCCTTTTTTATATGTAGTGTTCGACACAAGGCTTTTTCGCAATGAGGCAGGAAATGTAAATTTTTTGGAGAAATCGTCCAAATATATAGTTTTGGAATACTTTGAAAAAGCTACTAGATTATGCAAACGGACACCTAAAGTTTTTATGAAAATATAAAGCTAAATTATGTTTATAACATGTAAACTGCTTACGGACTCGGTGTTTCCCATTATCCATATAGAGGAGCATTATACTGAACTTCGCAGAAGGCTAAAACTGGAAGGTTGATAAACTGAATTGTATGTCTATT
>Ga0209643_1001204_pt1 | contig 26941 bp, 27 predicted proteins | sample AutmiccBRH37_all_FD_187383 | JGI IMG/M metagenome (GOLD analysis project Ga0209643, IMG submission 187383) | Deep subsurface microbial communities from Mt. Terri, Switzerland - Autotrophic microbial communities BRH/37_all (SPAdes) (version 2) | ecosystem: Environmental > Aquatic > Deep... | reverse complement strand
AACCATCCAGTAAAAAACATCATTTCAGGAAAAGGTGAAATCACTTCTCAAAATCACGGTTTTGTTGTTAACAAAGAGGAAGTTGAAAATCATCCGGAATTTGAAATTACCCATGTTCATCTAAATGACGATACGCTGGCTGGTATGCGAATGAAAAATAAAAATTGTTTTTCAGTGCAATATCATCCGGAAGCAAGTCCGGGACCACACGATTCATCTTATTTGTTTGACCAGTTTTTAGAAAATATAAAAGCATCAAAACAGTAAATTTAAAAAGCCATTAACCAAAGAGTTAGTGGCTTTTTTTCAGTAAAACAAAACGAAAACGTTATCGTATTAATCGGGTTAATATACATAAAATTTATCCTGAAAATTTGTACCTTGCAGTAAGAAAAATAATTTTAAAATTTAATAAAATGAGTATAATTTTAGGAGTTCACGCACGTCAAATATTTGATTCACGTGGCAATCCAACAGTAGAAGTTGATGTAGTAACCGAAAACGGAATTTTAGGAAGAGCGGCTGTTCCATCAGGCGCTTCAACAGGAGAACATGAAGCAATGGAATTGCGTGATGGCGGTAAAGATTATATGGGAAAAGGCGTTCTTACAGCCGTAAAAAATGTAAATGAAATTTTGGCTGAAGAAATTATCGGAATGTCGGTTTTTGATCAAAATCAAATTGATGCTGCGATGATAGAATTAGATGGCACTAAAAACAAATCTAAATTGGGCGCAAATGCTATTTTAGGCGTTTCATTGGCTGTTGCAAAAGCGGCTGCAAATGAATTGGGAATGCCATTGTATCGTTATATTGGAGGCGTAAGCGCAAATACTTTGCCTGTTCCTATGATGAATATTATTAACGGAGGTTCACATTCTGATGCGCCTATCGCGTTTCAGGAATTTATGATTATGCCAATAAAAGCAAAGAACTTCTCTGAAGCTTTTAAAATGGGAACTGAAATATTCCACAACCTTAAAAAAATTCTTCACGACAGGGGTTTAAGCACAGCAGTTGGTGATGAAGGTGGTTTTGCACCAACTTTTGACGGAACGGAAGATGCTATTGAAACAGTGTTAAAAGCGATTGAAAATGCTGGATACAAACCTGGAGAAGAGGTTAAATTGGCTTTGGATTGTGCCGCTGCAGAATTTTATGTGAATGGAAAATATGACTACACAAAGTTTGAAGGAGTTAAAGGCATTATAAGAACCTCCGAACAACAAGCAGATTATTTAGCTGAATTGGCTTCAAAATATCCAATTATTTCTATTGAAGACGGTATGGATGAAAACGACTGGGAAGGATGGAAGTATTTAACCGATAAAATTGGTGATAAAGTTCAATTGGTTGGGGATGATTTATTTGTTACCAATGTTGAAAGATTGTCAAGAGGAATTGAAAACGGCATTGCCAATTCAATTTTAATCAAGGTTAACCAAATCGGCACTTTAACTGAAACAATTGCAGCAGTAAATATGGCGCACAATGCGGGTTATACCTCCGTAATGTCGCACCGTTCAGGTGAAACTGAAGACAATACCATTGCAGATTTGGCTGTTGCGTTAAATACCGGTCAAATTAAAACAGGGTCAGCTTCACGTTCAGACAGAATGGCAAAATACAACCAATTATTAAGAATTGAAGAGGAGTTAGGCAGCGTAGCTTATTATCCACAAGAAAAAGCGTTTAAAATTTAAGGATTCTTATTTATAAAGATAAAAAGTCGAGAATTCTCTCGGCTTTTTTTCTGCTATGTAACAATGTATACGTTTTTAGCAAAACATTGACTTAAATCATATAAATTCCCTATAAAATTCATTAGATTCGTGATAATTAACAATTAATAATTTAATAACATTAATATATCTACATAAGCGATGTCAAAAAAAGCGATTTTAGAATTAGACGGCAAGAAATATGAATTTCCAGTTTACACAGGAACTGAAAATGAAATTGCCATGGATATTTCAACATTAAGGTCTGTAACCGGAGGTTTAATCACCTTAGACACTGGATATAAGAACACAGGTTCTTGCTCCAGTAAAATAACTTTTTTAGATGGTGAAAAAGGAATTTTAAGACACAGAGGATACGCCATAGAAGATTTAACAAAAAAAGCCAGTTTTTTGGAAGTGGCTTTCTTAATCATCTTTGGAGAACTTCCAACAAAAGAAGAATTTGAAAAATTCAAGGTTGATATCAAAAAGAATTCAATGGTAAATGAAGAAATGAAAGATATCGTTGAAGGTTTTCCAAAATCAACGCATCCAATGGGGATGTTGTCAAGTTTAACAAGTGCGCTTACCGCTTTTAATCCAGGCGTGGTAAATGTGAATTCTAAAGAAGATATGTACAATGCGGTTACCAAAATATTGGGTAAATTTCCGGTATTGGCAACTTGGGCACATAGAAGAAATAACGGATTGCCACTAAACTATTCCGACAATTCTTTGGATTATGTTTCCAATATTATGCATTTAATGTTTAAAATTCCTACAGAGCAATATGTGTTAAATCCTATCGCTGTTAAAGCACTCGATGAATTATTAATATTGCACGAAGATCACGAACAAAACTGTTCAACATCAACTGTTCGTATGGTAGGTTCATCCGGTGCAGGATTGTTTGCATCGGTATCTGCGGGCGTTTCAGCGTTGTGGGGACATCTTCACGGTGGTGCAAATCAGGCTGTATTGGAAATGTTGGAAGAAATTGAAAAAGATGGCGGTGATGTTGAAAAGTTTATCAATAGGGCAAAAGACAAAGATGATTCTTTCCGTTTGATGGGATTTGGACATAGGGTTTACAAAAACTTTGATCCAAGAGCCCGAATTATCAAAAAAGCGGCTGATGATTTGTTTGCGGATCTTAATTTGAGTGATCCAGTTTTAAAAATTGCAAAACACTTAGAGGAAGTTGCGCTTAAAGATCCATATTTTGCTGAACGTAAATTATACCCTAACGTAGATTTCTATTCTGGAATTATATACAGAGCTTTGGGAATTCCTGTAGCTATGTTTACGGTGATGTTTGCAGTTGGCCGTTTACCGGGATGGATTGCACAATGGAAAGAAATGCGTGAAAACGGCGAACCAATTGGCCGTCCACGTCAATTATACGTTGGTGAGCCATTACGTCCATTTAAAGAATTTAAGGAAAGATAATTATAAATTTTTTTTAAATTTATAAAGAAACCTCATATTATTTATGGGGTTTCTTTATTTTTACAGTTAAAATTTTATTTATGATAAAACTGAATGTTCACAATGAAACTTCCCGCCTTAGAGCTGTGGTTTTGGGCACTGCCGTCAGCAATGGACCAACGCCAAAAATTGAGGAGGCATATGATCCTAAATCATTGGAACATATTAAAGCAGGAACCTATCCTGTTGAAAAGGATATGGTTGAAGAAATGGAAGCTTTTAACAAGGTTTTCGAAAAATACAACGTAAAAGTGTACCGGCCAAAAGTATTTGAAAATTACAATCAGATATTCACGCGAGACATTGCCTTTGTGGTTGAAGATAAATTGTTTAAATCGAATATTTTACCCGATAGGGAAAAAGAAATTGAAGCCATTCAGTATGTGCTGGATCAAATTGATCCAAATAATATTATTGAAACTTCTGATGATGTCCATTTTGAGGGCGGTGACGTAATGTTATGGCAAAACCATATTTTTATTGGCACCTATAAAGGCGATGATTATAAAAATTTGATTACTGCCAGAACCAATATGAAAGGAGTCAATTTTATCAAAAATTTATTTCCGAATAAAATTGTGAAGGAATTTGATTTGGTTAAATCGAACACCATTGCGAACGAAAATGCACTTCATTTGGATTGCTGTTTTCAGCCGGTTGGCAAAGATAAAGCCATCATACATAAAGAAGGTTTTAGAGATGAAAACGATTACCATTATTTGGTGAGTTTATTCGGAAAAGAAAATTTGTTTCACATCACCAAAGATGAAATGTACCAAATGTTTTCAAACGTTTTTTCAATTTCAGAAGAAGTGGTGGTTTCGGAAAAAAACTTTACTCGATTAAACAATTGGTTAAGAGCACAAGGTTTTACGGTAGAAGAAATCCCCTACGCAGAAATATCAAAACAAGAAGGTTTATTAAGATGTTCAACATTGCCTTTAATAAGAGATTAATTTTATGGAACAAATTACAAATACAATTTTAATGATTCGCCCAGTCTCATTTCGAATGAATGAGCAAACGGCCGTAAACAATTACTATCAAAAAGTTTTGGAAAGCATAACACCCGAAACGGTCCAATTTAGGGCATTGCAAGAGTTTGATGATTTTGTTGAAAAATTACAGGCAATTGGCGTAAATGTGATTGTCATCGATGACACAAAAGATACCGACACGCCAGATTCCATTTTCCCAAACAATTGGATCTCATTTCACGAAAATGGTGATGTTGCTTTATACCCGATGTTTGCCGAAAACAGACGATTGGAAAGGCGAGAGGACATCTTGGAAGCGCTGGAAGATTTAGGCTATCAAATCAATAATGTGGTGGATTACACTTCTGCGGAAGAAGAAAAAATATATTTGGAAGGCACAGGAAGTTTGTTGTTAGACCGAGTGAACGGGAAAGCATATTGCGCTTTGTCGCCAAGAGCTGATGAGGATTTATTGATAGAATTTTGTGAAGATTTTGAGTTTACCCCTGTTTCTTTTGTCGCAAATCAAACGTTGAATGAAAAGAGGGTTCCAATTTATCACACCAATGTGATGATGTGTTTGGGTGAAAAATTTTCAGTCATTTGTTTGGACAGCATTGACGATAAAAAGGAACGGAAAGAGATTATCAAACATTTAAAGGAAGACAGAAAGGAAATTATTGCTATATCAGAAGAGCAAGTAAATAATTTTGCCGGCAATATGTTGCAGGTATTGGGAAAAAATGAAGAACGTTATATTGTGATGTCGAACTCGGCTTATGAAAGTCTGACAAAACAGCAACTCAATCAAATTGAAAAACACGGCAAAATACTTTACAGTTCCTTAGATACCATAGAAGCTTGCGGTGGCGGAAGCGCACGTTGTATGATGGCGGAAGTTTTTTTACCAAAAAATGAAGAATAAATTATAAAATCAGTTTTGAAAAATGCTTTCTAAAAAAACAAAATACGGACTTAAAGCGTTGAGTTATCTTGCCAAACAAGAGACAAATGTTCCAATATTAATTTCAGATATTTCTGAATCGGAGAACATTTCAAAAAAGTTTTTGGAAAGTATTTTATTGACGTTGAAAAAGAGCGGAATTCTCTCTTCCAAAAAAGGAAAAGGGGGCGGTTATTATTTGATTAAAAATCCGAAGGAAATAAAAATTTCTACAATAATTCGGTTGCTTGAAGGACCAATAGCGATGTTGCCCTGCGTTAGTTTAAATTATTACGAAAAATGTGATGACTGTAAAAGCGAAGAGCGTTGCAGCTTAAATATTTTAATGGCTGAAGTCCGTGACAGTACCTTGAAAATTCTTGAAAATAAGACCTTGGCTAATTTTCATTGCGGAACTGATGATTAAATTAGGATGCTGTTTATAAGTAAAAAAGACTGTCTTTTCAGACAGTCTTTTCTTTAATTATGCTTTTACTAAAATTGGAATTTTAATATCGAACAATGCTGTTCTTAAAGTTTCCAACTCGTTTAACAAGCTTTCTTTATTCGACTCAAAATAAATTTTTGATTGGGAAAATAATTGTTGGTAATATTCAATGCCTTCATTTAAATTGGTTTGAAAAGCAGTTAAATATTTTTGATTTTTTGCATTAAAGGAATCGCTAAACTCATCAACTTTATTGGAAAAATAATCAACGTACATCGCTAATTCTTTGATGAACATATGCGGACGATTTTTTGTATCAATCACATTTGCTCTTCCATAAATATGGTTTACCATTTCTTTTAACGAAAGGTCTTTTGTGAAATAAGCCATATTTGGACCCGGGCAAATGGCAACCCCTTGTTTCTCGCCTTTTCTTTCTATGTCATAGCTTAAGAATGCAGCATTGGCCAACCCTTCGCACAAACAAGCTTTCTCCGTAATTTTATTTGCTTTTTCGGCAAACTCACTTTCGCTCAAATTTTCGAGTTTTAGATCATTTAATTTGAGGGTTTGGTATTTTTTTGATGCCGTGCAAATTACTTTTTCGGTGTATTCCGTATTTGAGGACAGAAATTTTTTGGTACAGGCACTGCCAGCTTTGTCAGCGGCAATTCTTTCATTTTTAAGAATCTCATTGGTGTTTCCCCTTAAGCTGTTAAACGGAACTCCCAAAGGCGAAATATTGCTTAAAAACAAATCTTTTTCAGTGGCAACCCTTAACGCTTTTCTGGTAACTTCATCAACAGTGGTTACTTCAGGAACCAATAAAAATGGAGAACCCCAACCAACAGAATCAATATTGTAATTGTCCATTAAAAATTCGTGTTCTTCGTAAGTGCCAACACCGCCCTGAACGGTAATTACCAAACTTAATGGTTCGGTTGGAATGTGTTTTTCTTTGCTTTTTAACGCTTCAACCAAAATGCCGTGAATCTCATCAATTAAAGCAGTTTTATTCATTTTAAATTCCTCTAAAATTGGGCCCAATAAATAACCATCAGAGGCAAAAGCATGACCACCACAGTTTAAACCGGATTCAATTCTGTACTCAGAAACCCAAAGTCCTTTTTTTGCTAAAAATTTTCCTTGAATAATGGCCGATCTGTAATCGCTAACTTTTAAAATGATTTTCTTTTTCAGCTGATTGTTTTCATTCGGAAAAAAATCGTTGAAATTTTCAAAATAACTGTATAATCTTGGATTCATACCTGCAGAAAGTACCACAGATGATTCCAAAGTGCTGTTTGCAAAACCTCTCAATGCTGCGTGGGCATCATTGAATTCTATTGGCAATAAGTCTTTTCTGCTATAATTGGGCTTGTCCAACTTGGTCATAATATTTACATCAATACTGCCTGGTTTAAGATTGTTTTGAATCCAATTGCTTAAATCTTCCTTTACTGTATTATGTTGTATGGCTTGAATGAAATTTTGTTTTAGTTCTGAAAAATCTGGAAGCATTTCCATATATTTTTCAAATTCACTGTTTTTCTGTTCGAAGCTCTTTTTAAGATTTTCAAATTTTTGTTTTACAATGATATCTACTGTATTTAAATAGGAAGTAATTCTTTTAGCTCTATAATCCTCTACTTTTGTTGAAATTTCCTGATATGGGATTTTAAATTTTCCTGAATAATATTCATTCATTTTTTCAATGATGATGTCATCAACAATAGAAATGACGGAAGAAATACCATATTTTGCAATTTTAATAGGGGTGTCTATTGTAAAAGCAATCCCCATTACCGGTACGTGAAATGAATGTGGGTTGTTTTTTTGTTGCATACTTTTTTGGCCTTAAATTATTTTTTGCAAATAATTATTATTTTTGGGTACAAATGTAGGCAACTCTAAGTTATTATTAGTTAAATGTTTAATAAATAGTGTTTATTTTTAATCAAATTTGCGTGTATAGTATTGGTTTTTTTGGGCAAATTTTCAATATAAAAGACAAAATATTTTTTTCTGTGCGTGATTTTTTTAGTTCATAAAATTAAAAAAGCCGGCTTATATATTATGAGCCGGCTAACATTTTAATCTATTTTATTGCGATTAGTTTCCAGTAACACTTCCTCCTGATGAGGTATTTTTATCTACGGTTTCAGGACTTCCTTCATAATCAATATCGGCGCCACTGCTTGCTTTTGCCGTTAATTTACCGGTAACATTTACATCAATATTGGCGCCGCTGCTTGCCTTTGTTATGGCATTTACAGCTTTAAGATCTTTGGCGTTGATGGAACTTCCGCTACTCGAGTTTGCAGTGAATGAATTGGACTTTCCAACAATGGTGATATTTGAGCCGCTTGATGATTCACTGGAGATTTCATTGGCAATGGTGCGAATTTTCATAGTGCTTCCGCTGCTTGAGTTAAGTTCTAATGTCTCAGCCTGTATGGTGTTTTCCGATTTTACGGAGGCACCGCTTGAAGCCTTTATTTTTGAAATGTTTTCAGTGGTTAAATACACATTTCGTGCTTTTGCCTGATAAACACTTTTTTCAAAATAAATGTTCAACTCATTATTTTTTACTTCCGTAATCAATAAATCTATCACATTTTCATCGGCTTCAACACTTAAACTTGTCGGATTTCCTTGAGAAATGGTTAAATTAATTCCTTGTTGTACGTTTATTATTTCAAAATCTGATCTGATTGTTCGGTCTTCTGAAACCACATTTCTGTTTCCTTTTATGCCAACAACGCCATCAAAAATACATGAAGATGTTGTGAAAAGAAGGGTCAGATAAATTGAAATTAAAATGGTAATTCTTACTAAAGTTTTCATTGTTTGGTTGTTTTTAGGTCAAAAGTATTTTAAAATGAAACTAATTGCTATTATTTTAAGATGACTTGTTGAATTTGATGGCTGAATTGTCATTATCCAATTTTGACGCCATTTTTATCAATTTTTACTTCAGCATCTTTATCGCCATCATTCACTTTTATTTCAACACCGTTTTCATCAATATTTAACTTAAAGTTTTCATTATTGCTTTTAAAATCATTGCCAAATATACTTGGGTCACAGTCTAAGCATTCCAAACCATTTTCAGTCATTTTGAAATAATGTTTTGGCATATCGCCATCATAAATATTTTGAACATTGTCTACATCATTCAAATAGGTTTGTGTTGATGCATCTAAATAAACAATGGAATTAACAGGTAAATAAACTGTTATGTCAATTAACTGGTCCTTGAATTTATTTTTTAAATCGGATAAAAAGTACCCGTTCAACAACAGATTTTTCTCTGTTAAGCTGAATTTATATTCAATAGACTCCGCATCTTTATTGGCCGTTAAACGATTTTTTCCGTCCGATTCTTTTCTGATTTTCACAAAAGCCGTGGCTTTATCGGTTGGTTTTATGTCAACATTAACTCTGGTTGCGTATAATTTTTCACTATCGTTGTCAAATACTGTTTCGTAATTATGGCTTCTTCTCAATTCCTTTTCATTGGACAAGTTGTCGTTGCCAATCATTTTAATGGCTAAGGTATCAGAAATTGCTATCGGCAGATCTTCGGTTTGATTGTGCACCCCATCATAAGCGTTTTGCGTTGCGAAATTAATTCCTGCAAAACTCAATCCGAGGATGGCAATAATCCAAACACCCAAAAGTGATAATTTTGTGGTGGTGCTAAACGATTTTACATTGCTTGAAAGTATTTTTAAACCCAGCATAAACAAAACAACAAACGGAATTGCGATGGCTAAAAATCCAAAAACCACTAAGAGCCACATTGGTAAAATGGAATCAAAGAAAAATGGCGGGTATTGAATATAATCTCCTTCAAATCCTAACATTTCTACACTTCCCCACGAAAATGCGCCAACAATTAGAGCGATCAACGTAATGGCTGCTATAAAAATTAATAAGGCTCCAATAAATTTTCCAAACACTTTTAGAATGGCCAATATAATTTTACCGATGGTGTCAATTACTTCTTGAAGACCGGATTTGGCTTTGTTTTTAAATTCCGAGCTTCTTACGGTATCGCTAACTTCGTTTACGCCGCTTTTAACGCGAGAGGAAACATCTTGAAATTCTTCTCTAATTTTACGTTCAATGTTGCTGATATTTACCGGTTCGCCTTTCATTTGTAATTTTTCGGCAGTGGTTTCCGCTTGCGGAATCAAGATCCACAATAAAATATAGATCAAAAATCCGGTTCCGAAAAAGAAAAACAATACCAACCACAATAAGCGCATCCAAATAACATCCATTCCAAAATAATGTGCCAATCCCGAGCAAACGCCTCCTAAAAATTTATCGTCGCTGTCCCTGAATAATTTTTTTGATGAAGTGCTGCTGCGATATTTAGGCTCGTCTTCAAAAAGTTCTTCATCTACCGAATAATCTTCCGGTCTTCCCATTATTTTGGTAATTTCGTCAATGTCGCTGTCATTGATTACCATACGGTCATTGGTAATTCTTTCCGAAAGCAATTCGCCTATACGAAGTTCAATATCATTTAATATTTCGTCTCTTCCTTGTGGATCATCACTTAAAGATCGTCTAATGGCATCTAAATAAAGTTTTAGCTTTTGATAGGCTATTTCATCAATGTGAAAGAAGATGCCTCCTAAATTTATGTTTATAGTCTTATTCATTTTCGTTGATTTATTTTTTGGTTACTAAATTTACTGCTTCTACAAGTTCACTCCAAGTAGTGTCTAATTCTTTTAAAAATAATTTGCCTGTTTCGGTAAGGCCATAATATTTTCTTGGTGGTCCGGATGTTGATTCTTCCCAGCGATAGTTGAGTAAACCAACATTTTTTAATCGGGTTAATAAAGGATAAACGGTTCCTTCAACAACCAATAACTTGGCGTCTTTCAGCTCCGATAAAATTTCAGAAGTATACGCATCGCCGTGCTGTAATATGGATAGGATGCAATATTCTAAAACTCCTTTTCGCATTTGCGCTTTTGTGTTTTCTATCTTCATAAGTTGAGATTTAATGTGCTATTTAATAAATTCTATGGTAAATGGGTACTGGTAATGTTCCCCATGAGTTGCTTTTATGCTGGCCGAGATAACCGAAACAATGATCAGAATAATTACGGGAATAATACCTAATATAACAGCTATCAATCCCAATCCCAGCGTAAAAATTGTAAGTGGTATAATTAACAAGGCCAATAAAAAACAGTAAAGCATCAGGCTCAACTGAAAATTAACGGCTGCTTTTCCGTGTGAATCAATATAAGCGCTTTCGTTTTTTTTGGCGATCCATAAAACCAGCGGCGCAATCACATTTCCAAGTGGAAAAATCCATCCTGCAAAACTGCTTAAGTGTGTAATGGAACTGTAATTTTTATCATTTTGAGTGATCATAATTTTATAATTTATAATTTCTTAAACAAAGATATGAATTTTATATAGTATTATGCAAAACATAGTACTACATTTTAACATATAATTAACATATATATGTTGATATTTATGAAAAAAAATATGATAAAGAAATTAACATTTAGTACAAAAATTCGTATATTTGGAAGTGTTTTAGCTATGAAATACATTAAATTGAAAAAGATATGAGAAAAATTGCTATACGAGGAAAAGAGGAGGTGAAATCCCTGTCCAAAAAGAAGGAAAGTATGATAATGAATCTAAATGAGCAAGAATTATTGATTGAAAAACTTTTAAAAGTTGAGGAGAAATACCAAGACTTGTTCAATAATTCTATTGACGGAATTTACAAAAGTACAGAAGAAGGAAAATTTATTGAGGTAAATGCTTCGTTGGTAAAAATGCTGGGTTATGATTCTGCGGAGGAATTATTGAATATTGATATTAAAACAGCGCTTTATTTTGATATTTCCGACAGGGATCAGGAAATGAATAATATTCATAGAACTTTTAAAAAAAGTGACATTTACCGACTCCGTAAAAAGGATGGTTCTGAAATTTGGGTGGAAGATTTCGGTAGAAACATGTTTGATGAAATTGGCAAAGTTCTTTATTATGAAGGAATTTTAAGGGATGTTTCAGAGAAAAAGAAAAATGACGATGTGCTTGATGTGTTGCTTAAAATTTCAAAAAAAGGTTATGCTTCTTCCAGTTTAAAAGAATTTGTTCAGTACATTCAAACGGAATTGGGACGCATTATTGATACCAGTAATTTTTACATTGCATTTATCAACAGGGAAAAACAAACCATAAATATTCCCTTTATTAGCGGAGAAGAATCTGAAGAAGAATTTCCTGCCGAAAAATCGATGACCGCACACCTGATTAATTCCAATAAGCCAATATTTATTCATAGCGATGGTATTGAGCAATTGCTAAAACAGGGTGTAATTAAACAAATAGGTCCTCTTTCAAAAGTTTGGCTTGGGATTCCATTACGTGTTAATGATGAGGCGATTGGCGCTATTGTTGTTCAAAGTTACGACAATGAAAATGCATTTAAGGAAAGCGATATTGAATTGTTAGAGTTTGTAGCGTCACACATTAGTCTGTCCATTCAACGCCAAAAAATTCATCAGGAAACACTTATATCAAAACAAATTTTAAGAAATGTGCTCGATAATATTCCCATCAATGTTTTTTGGAAAGATACAGCTTCTAATTTTTTAGGCGTAAATGCAATTTCTTTAAAAGAAATGTCATTGGAGCGCGAAAGTGAAGTAATTGGCAAAAGTGATTTTGATTTTTACGAAAGAAATGATGCTGAAAAATATAAGGCCGATGAAGAGGAAATTATTTTAAGTGGCAAACCAAAATTAAATTTGCAGGAATCTCATATAAAAAATGGTGAAAAAAGATGTTATGTGACTAATAAAATACCCTTTTTTGATGAGAATAAAAAGGTAATTGGCATTGTTGGCACTTCTGAAGATATTTCTGAAAGAAAACGAACTCAGATGGAGATGGAGAAATTATCAGGGGAATTAAAACTTCAGAATGAAACTAAAAATAAATTTTTCTCCATTGTGTCCCACGATTTAATCAATCCCATTGCCGGAATCATTGGGTTTTCTGAACTGTTGAAAGAGAATTCTGAGGATTTAAAACCCGAAAAAATTAAATCATTTGCAACCATTATTAATAAGTCTGCCAATTTCACCTTGACCTTGCTTCACGATTTATTGGAGTGGTCCCGAGTTCAAATCGGCAGTATAGCACCAGAATTCGAAAACTTTATTCTAAGTGACTTGTTGTCGCATAATATTGCTGGTGTAAGTCCGCTTGTTTCTTCTAAAAATATTAATTTAAAGGCTAATTTTCCAGAAAATTTAAATGTTTTTGGAGATAAAAAAATGATCTCTACCATCATAAGAAATTTATTGTCTAATGCCATAAAATTCACGTCAAAAGGCGGAACCATTACAATTTCTTCAAAAGAAATGATGTTGAATAACAAAAAAATAATAGAAACTACAATCGCTGATACCGGAATTGGAATGAGTGAAGAAAAGATAAAGAATCTCTTCAAAATTGAACACAATTACAGGTCCGCAGGAACTGACAAAGAATCAGGATCCGGTTTAGGTTTGGTGCTATGCAAGGAATTTATTGAAAAAAACAACGGCACTATTAAAGTGATCAGCGAAGAAAATGCAGGATCTAGTTTTATTTTTACTTTAGAGGCCAGTTCTTAATCAATTTACTTTTCAATATAAATTAAATCGGCCTTTTTTTTATAAATTGCCGAAAATTAAAATGTATGAGTGTTACCGTAAAACAAATGAATCGTTTTCTGATTTTTAAATTGCCTTCAGCTTATTTATGCGGCGTTCGATTAAAAGAATTGGATGATTCAAAAACCATTGTAACCGTAACGCATCGATGGATCAACCAAAACCCCTTCAATTCTATGTATTTTGCCGTTCAATCTATGGCCGCCGAGTTGACTACAGGCGCTTTGGTAATTAAGAAAATTAAAGAAAGCGGCAAACAAATTTCTATGTTGGTGACCAATCACAACGGCACTTTTACAAAAAAGGCTGTTGGAAAAATAACATTTACCTGTAATGATGGCCATTTACTTGATGAAGCTTTAAGCAGAACCATTGAAACTGGGGAAGGACAGACCATTTTGATGAAATCGGTTGGCATAAACGAAAAAGGAGAACAAGTTTCAGCTTATGAGTTTGAATGGAGCGTTAAATTAAAATCAAAGAAATAAGTTAAACAACATTTTTGTAAGAATTAAACGGATATTTAAAAACTTGATGTAACAGCAAACCTCGCAAATAAGGAGCAATGCTCGCAAAAAGTAAAGTTTTTTAAATCATTATTTTGCGAACTTTGCGAAAAAGCTGGCGTCCCTTGCGATTAAAAAATGAGTGCTTTTTAGATATTACAATTTATCGATTAAACCGCCATTGATTTCAATTCTTTGAAATTTCTGTTTAATTTTTTCAGTAAAATTCCATAAATAATGCGGTAATAAGCCCATATAATGGCGCACATTGCCAACAAAACAACGATTTGAACCACAATCATAATGCCTAAGAATCTATCGCTGTCCAAAGCGGCATTTTTCGGCATAATATTTTCAATTAAAATATTGGGATGCGAAAACATAACCACATTCAAAATGATGGATATCAACACATATAGAATGATATTGTAATACACATAATAATTCACCGTTTTCCTGGTTTTTAAAATATTTTTCATCAGCAAACCGGTATTGTCCACCACTGAAATTGTTTTGTAATTCTTATAAAATAAATAAATAAAGAAAAACACCACCATATAATGCAACCCCTGGGCAATAAACAGAAAGGTATTTAAATTAAACTTTTCATAAATGGCAAAAGTACTTTCCGGAATGCTAAGGGTGATCAATCCCCAAAATAAAAATTCGGCGATGCAAATAATAAAAATCCACTTTACAATGGATGATGATTTTTTATGGATCATCTTATAAATTTCGTTATAAGATAATTTCGGAAAATCAGACCCCTGCTTCTTCCAATCCTTTCTTAAGAATTCTAATTCATCCATCGTCTAAGGATTTAAAATTGTTTTTAAACGCGTTTTAATTCTGTTCATTCGGACGCGGGCATTTACCTCCGTAATACCCATTGTTTCGGCTATTTCCTTATAATTTACATCTTCCAAATACAGGAAAATCAATGCTTTGTCAATATCATTTAATTGTTGAATCGCTTTATACATCAATTTTAATTGCTCTTCCTCAGTGTCATCATAACTAGTCGATTCAATCCTGTATAAAACCGAGTCAAAGTCCTGTGTCACAATGCTTCGCTTCGATTTTCGGTACAAAGTTATGGCGGTATTCAGTCCAATTCTGTACATCCAAGTGCTCAGTTTGGATTCTCCCCTAAATTTCGGATACGCTTTCCAAAGCTGAATGGCAATTTCCTGAAACAAATCGTTGTGCGCGTCCTGATTAGAAGTGTAAATTCTGCATACTTTATGGATGATATTTTGATTTTGCTCAAATTCAACTATAAATTTATGCTCAATTTCTTTATTCACAAGTTCTAACTATTTAGCAATTAATAAGTATGCGTTTCATATAATTTGTTACAAGATTACGCAAGAAATAAAGAAGATGCCAATTTTAAGCAAATTATTTGGGCGTTTCCCGCCAACTGGCGGGCCGGGCTTTTCGCTGCAAGTCCTCGTCACGCCAAAAAGGGTGCCTGCGGGCTTTCCGCTTCAATCCCTAACGCGTTTAAAACTAAGATTTACAATTTTAGATTTACGATTTTAAATTATTGAATTATACGTTTCAATTTTAAAATTCCCCCTTCGGGGGTTAGGGGGCCTTTTTTATCTCTGTAATATATTTGTCCAATTCCTTACCGTACTTAGAAGCTTTTACTTCTTTGGAAAGTGAATTGTTAATCGTATCCAACAATCTGATATTGGCATCAAACAATTCCGTTAACGCCAAGTAGGGTGCAACTTCGTGGGCGGCATTTACAACGGCAAAGTTGGTGGTGTAATAGTATTTTCGTCTGATTAATCCATCTTCTTCCTTGGCGAGTTTTGATGCTAAGGCGGTGTCATTTATTTTTAAGGCATTAAACTTTTCAACAACCAAGTCCAATTTCTTTCCGTTAAATTTCTGCGCCATCGCATTATGTTCGGCCAATAAATCTTGGTTAACCGAACCTGTAATTTTTGCAGAAGTCGCAAATTTCTCTAATTTGGCATTTACTGTAATTTCACCTTTTTCGCCAAAAAACGAAATTCTTTCTCCCGCTATTTTGTCCAATGTTAAAAAATAAATTTCCGGACTTTCAACATTGTCGCTTAGCAAAATATCGGTTTTTCCGTCTAATTGAATAGAATCTACAGATACCAGCGCAGTATCTTTCACTTTTTGCAAATACAGCGTTCCTTTTTTTAAACCGTTGATGTTTACTTTGACAACCATATTTCCTTGCTCGTTTTTATTGCAAGAAATTAAGAGCGCAACAACAGCAATAAAGCCAATTATTTTTTTCATTTTTTGTGTTTAATCGTTCAAATATCTAATTTTTATTTTGTTCGCAAAAGTATTTTAGGGCGCAACAATACGCATTAATTCAGCCGTTAACATAGCGCCGTAAGTACCCACAACATAACCAAAAACAGCCAATAAAACACCTACTGAAGCCAAAGCCGGATGAAAAGCAGCTGCAACAATTGGGGCAGATGCGGCACCGCCAACATTGGCCTGACTGCCAACAGCCAAGAAAAAGTATGGTGCTCTAATAAGTTTTGCCACAATAATCAATATGATGGCGTGAATCATCATCCAAACAATCCCAATAACTATCAACCCTGGATTGTCTAAAATCATCGTCAAATCCATTTTCATTCCAATGGTAGCTACCAAAATATAAATAAAAACGCTTCCTACTTTGCTGGCTCCGGCACCTTCATATTTTTTTAAGGAGGTAAATGACAATGCAATTCCCAAAAGGGTTGCAATGCTGATCATCCAAAAGAATTGTGAACTGAATGATGACAAAGCAGAAGTTGGGTCGCTCACCGACTCAAAATTATTTACCAAAAAAGCAGAAATAGCATCGGCGCCAAAATGAGAAATTCCCACAACCGTAAATGCGATGGAAAGGATGACCATTAAATCTGACAATGTGGGGTTTTTAGTTACTTTATTGGCGTACGTAGAAACTTTTTCCTTTAGTTCATCAATGGCTGTTGTATCTGATTTTAACCATTTGTCTATTTTTTCAGATTTTCCTATTCCTATTAATATAATCGCCATCCAAATGTTTGCCACAACAATATCAACCAAAACCATTCCGCCGTATAATTTCGGATTGTAGCCGTAAATTTCAAGCATCGCCGCTTGGTTTGCGCCACCGCCAATCCAGCTTCCCGCCAAAGTGGCCAAGCCGCGCCAAACTGCATCCGGACCAACACCGCCAACAGTTTCGGGAGAAACCAATGAAATTAACAGAACTGCAACCGGACCACCAATAATAATTCCTACTGTTCCTGTCAAAAACATAATCAGCGCTTTCGGACCTAAATTGAAAACTGCTTTTAAATCAATGCACAAAGTCATTAAAACCAATGATGCCGGCAATAAAAATCGACTAGAAACATAATATAAATTTGATTCGTGCTTTACAATTTCACCGGCTTCGTTCACCGATTCCCATTCTGGGGCAATAATTCCCAATGAAGTAAATATCGCAGGAAGCATATAAGCCATCAATAATGACGGAACAATTTTATAAAATTTAACCCAGCCGCTATTTTCACTGGAGGAAGTATAAAAAACGAATCCGAGCGTCAGCATTAATATTCCGAAGGCAATGGTGTCTTGTGTAATAATTGGCGTTGTATCCATGTTTTTTTTGAATTTTGGCTAAAATACTATTTTTTTTAATGAATATCAGACTAAAAAAAGTGTATTTGGTTGTGTATATTTGTAGAATAAACAAATAATTTATGCGATATATTAAACTTTATATTTTAGTGGCCTTCTTGGCAATTTCCTGCAAAACAATTCAGGAAACATCCGTTGGACAAGCTCCGGAAAAAACAGTACAAGATGTCAGGGAAATTCAGGGAGGGATGTGGATTCCGTCTTTGCTGGAAGGAATGAACGAAAACGAAATGCTTCAATTGGGAAGCAAAATGACCGCAAAAGACATTTACGATGTCAATAATTCAAGCTTAAAAGATGCCATTGTACATTTTAATGGCGGCTGCACTTCGGAAATTATTTCACCAAACGGATTGCTTTTGACTAACCATCATTGCGGTTATGGTGCCATACAATCACATTCAACGGTGGAAAACGATTACTTGAAAGATGGTTTTTGGGCGATGAATTATGGACAGGAATTGCCAAATCCAAGTATGAATGTCACTTTTATCAAAAGAATTGATGATGTTACTTCGGAAGTTTTTAAAGGAATAACAGCCAATATGGATGAAGCTTCAAAATTGAAAATCATCAACCAAAATATTGAAAAAACAGCAAAAGCAGATCAAAAAGAAGACTGGCAAGATGCCAATATCAAATCAATTTACCACGGCAACCAATTTTTGTTGTTTGTTACAGAAACGTTTAATGATCTTCGTTTGGTTGGTGCTCCGCCATCATCAATAGGGAAATTTGGTGCTGATACGGACAATTGGATGTGGCCGCGCCATACCGGTGATTTTTCTATGTTCCGTATTTATGCCGATGCAAATAATCGTCCGGCAAAATATTCAAAAGACAATGTGCCTTACAAACCAAACCATTATTTACCAATCTCATTGGATGGAGTGCAAGAAGGTGATTTTACATTGGTATTCGGATTTCCGGGACGCACCAATGAATATTTGCCGGCTGTTGGCGTTGATCAAATTGCCAATGTTTTGAATCCTGCAAGAATCGAAATTCGTGACAATGCCTTGAAAATAACGGATTCATTTATGAGAAAAAATGCCGATATTAAGATTAAATATGCCTCAAAATATGCTTCAACCGCAAATTATTGGAAAAAATGGATAGGAGAGAGCCAGGGAATCCAAAAATCAAAAGCCATAGAAAAGAAACGTGAGCTGGAAAAGGAATTCACTAAAATAGTCAATGAAAAAGATTTGGCGGGTTATAAAACTTTGCTGTCAGATTTTGAAAAATTATATACAGAAATCGAAAGTGTTTCATTGGCCCGTGAATACTGGATGGAAGTTGCCTACAGAAATGTTGAGCTGTTGGGAATTACTTTTAGGGCTTACCAAATTGAGCAAGCTTATTTAAAAGGCGGTGAACCAGCTTTTAATAAAGCTAAAGAATCGGCCTTGAACACATTTAAAGGTATCTATAAAAATTATAGCGCCACGGTTGACAAACCTGTTTTTGAAAAATTAGTGAGTTTATATGCCGAAAAATCGCCTTCAGCATATTTGCCTGCAAATATGACCGGCGTAAATTTCACAGAACTCACCAACAATATTTATGCAAACTCAAAACTGACTAACTTATATGGCGCTGAGAAATTGCTTGAAGGAACTCCTGATGAAGTCATCAAAAAGTTAAATGAAGATAAAGCGTATGTTTTTGGAAAAGAGTTGCATACTATTTTTTACAATAAATTGGAACCAAAATTTCAGGCGCTAAATTTGCAAATAGAGGCAGTGCAAAAGGAATATATGAAAGCGCTGATGGAAGTGTTTCCTAACAACCGCTTTTTTCCAGATGCCAACAGCACGCTTCGCGTAACCTACGGACAAGTTCGTGGTTATCAGCCAAATGACGGTGTTTATTATAGTGCAACAACCTATTTAGATGGCGTTATGGAAAAATATGTTCCGGGGGATTATGAGTTTGATGTGCCACAAAAATTGCAGGATTTATACAATGCGAAAGATTACGGCCAATACGGCGAAAAAGGAAAAATGCCGGTTAATTTCATCGGCACAAACCATACTACAGGAGGGAATTCCGGAAGTCCGGCCATTGATGCCCACGGAAATTTAATTGGATTAAACTTCGACAGGGTTTGGGAAGGAACGATGAGCGATATGAATTACGATCCGGATATTTGCAGAAATATTATGGTCGATATTCGTTACGTGCTTTTTATCATCGATAAATATGCCGGCGCAAAAAACTTAATTGACGAGATGACTTTAGTGCATCCAAAAGATAATAACAACGTACAATAAACCAAAAACTCCAAATGAAAATTTGGAGTTTTTTTATTAAATAATTCAGTAAAATTAATTTATTTCTTACTCTGTATTTGATTTTTTAGGAGATCTTTTGGCATCTTTCAAGCTTTTGTTCAGCATCCATTCTAACTGTCCGTTTGTGGAACGGAATTCATCAGCAGCCCATTTTTCAATTGCTTTTAGCATATCTTCATCTATCCGTAATGCAAATGCTTTTTTCTTTGCCATTTTCTGCTTCTTTTCTAATTTAAGATTTTATCAATGCGATTTTATCCTGATATGTGTCAATCGTTCTCTGGATTTCTTCCTTTTTTTGCGTTCCAATTAAAAGGTGTTTCCCATTTGTCAATAATAATTGAAGTCCGACATTGCCTTTTACGGTAAATGATTTCCCTCTTTTTTTTCTGAAACTGAATTTTAATCCCCAGCCGCCATATTCAAAAATCGCATTATAATTTCGAATGTAACATTTTGAGATTGTATTCCAAGGCAAAAACCGATAGGAAAAATGAAAGGGCAAATACTGATAATAAACGCCTTTTTCGTCGATTCTGGTTTTCAGCTTAAAAGAATTAAAAAGCACAAATACGAATAAAGTAACCAAGATTCCACCTAGGTCATTCAATATTTCCCCAAAACTTCCTTGTGAGATATTTGCCCAATCTTTTGCTATCGAAATGGTGACCACAATCAATGCAATGGCCAAACCAATCAATAACCAAGATTGCGTAAATTTTTGCTCTTCAATAAAAATTTTCATATTTGTTGCTTTTGTATGGTTTTTTAAAAGGGATATTGTTGTTTTACAAAAAATGTTTCATCAATATTTGTTTTTATCCCTTTCAAAAATCACTTTCGAGAAATCGCCGTGCCCGTTACTTAAAGCGCTCACCACTTCCCAGCCTTCTCTGGCGTATTGGTTAAGCGTGTCTTCAAAAAAAGTGTCTTTTTTCCAAAAACCTTTTGAAATAATTTTATATTCTTTCATAATGGTAAAATTTATTGCTAAAAAATCATTTTTGAAACTGTCATATAAATAATGAAAGTAATGTAAACTAAAATTGCGATCATCTTTTAATGGTTTAAAGTTCCTGTGTTTACAATAGGTGTGGCGTCTTTATCGGAACAAAGCACCACCATTAAATTACTCACCATCGCGGCTTTTCTTTCTTCATCCAAGTCCACGATATTATTTTTGCTTAATTTTAAAATCGCCATTTCCACCATACTTACGGCACCTTCCACAATTTTATGGCGTGCGGCAATAATTGCGGTTGCTTGCTGGCGTTTTAACATGGCACTTGCAATTTCTTGGGCATAAGCCAAATAACCAATCCGCGCTTCAAGCACTTCAATTCCGGCCATATCCAAACGTTCGGAAAGTTCACCTTCTAAAGCAAGACTTACTTCATTTACGCTGGCTCTTAAGGTAATTTCTTCATCTTTGTCATCATCCTCAAAATTGTCGTAAGGATACAAACTTGCCAATTTACGAACTGCGGCATCCGACTGCACACGCACAAAATTTTCGTAATTGTCTACGTCAAAAGCAGCTTTGTAGGTGTCTTTTACCTTCCAAACCAAAATTGTGCTAATCATAATTGGGTTTCCCAATTTGTCATTCACTTTTACGCGCTCGCTGTCGAAATTGCAGGCTCTTAATGAAATTCCTTTTTTTAAATACAAAGGATTTCCCCAATAAAATCCGTTTTCCTTTACCGTTCCAATGTATTTTCCGAAAAGCAAAATCACTTTTGAAGTGTTCGGATTTACCAAAAAGAAACCAGGAAGGATAATTAATGCCAAAATTATAAATGCTGCGAACCATTCAGAAATATTGACAACACCGTAAATACCTGCAATGCCAATAGCAAAAAACAGGAATAGCATCAAATAGCCATTCGATACTTTAATAATTTTTTCTTGTGTCATAATAGTTGTTTTAGTTGATATTAATATGATATCATAAAGATATAAAATATTTTTTATTATTTCCTAATTTTTTACCTACTTTATTTTTTTATCTTAGCAAAAAATAAAACAAGATGGAAAACATAAAATCAAGCTATATTTTAATTGCATTTTTACTGATAAGCGCTCAATTATGTGCCAATGATCTTAAGCCAAATTGGGGAAAAACCGGTCATAGAACCGTTGGTGAAATTGCCGCGAATTACACAAGTTCAAAGGCAAACAGGGAAATAAAGAAAATTTTGGAAGGACAAAGTTTGGCTTTGGTTTCTACATTTGCAGATGATATAAAATCGGATAGTCGTTATAAAAATTTTAATACAATGCATTATGTGAATATGCCTTTTGAAGTAAAATATGAAGATTCCGAAAAAAATAGTGAAGGTGATTTGGTTACAGGAATTGAAAAATGTAAAGCTGTTATTTTAGATAAAAATGCCGCCAAGGAAGATAAAGCTTTTTATTTGAAATTATTGGTGCATTTTATGGGCGATTTACACCAGCCAATGCACGTGGGACGAGCGGAAGATAGAGGCGGAAACGATATTCAGCTCCAGTGGTTTGGCAGCGGAACCAATTTACATTCGGTTTGGGATTCAAAAATGATTGATGGTTTTGAAATGACTTATACTGAGCTTACCAACAATGCCGATAAAATTTCGAAAGAGCAAGTGAAGTTTTTGCAAAAAGGAAATGTAGTGGATTGGGTGAATGAAACCCAAACTTTTGCCATAAAAGCATACGCTTCCGTTACGGTTGGTGAAAAATTAAGCTATAACTATTCCTATGAAAATTTTGAAACAGTGCGTTCACAACTTCAAAAAGGAGGAATTCGTTTGGCAAAAGTATTGAATGATTTGTTTAAATAAGATTTCTATCCCCAGCCTTTTCCTAAGGAAAGGGAGTTTGATTTGTTAAACTTTTAATATTTAACTTTTTTGATAGTTCCTCCAGCGTTTTTGTTCACGTAATAGCAAGGACTCAAATTTGTGCGGAATTTCAATTTTTAGGTTAATCTCTTCTGATGTTTTTGGATGCAGAAAGGAAATTTCATTAGCGCACAAAAAAAGTCCTTTTCCTTTATGAAGCATTTTTTCTTCAAGATAAAGTTTGTCGCCAAAAATGGGATGATTGATGCTTGCTAAATGAATGCGTATTTGGTGGGTTCTTCCTGTTTTAGGGAACACATTTAAAAGACTTAAATGCTCATATCTTAAAGAATTTACAACGGTGACAATTTCAAAACCAGTTTCTGCGATTTTATCTTCAATGGGCGTTTTGATTTTTCCGTTTGAAAGTGTTTCACCTATCACAATGGCGCAATATTTTTTTTGAATGGTATGATATTCAAACTGGTTTCCCAAGGCAATTTGTGCCGTTTTTGTTTTGGCAATCAAAAGTATTCCTGAGGTTTGGTTGTCTAATCTGTGCAATGGCGTTGGCCAGGGAAGCGCATCGGATTCAGTGCTTTTCTTCAAATTAAAAGGCAGTGCATTGTAAATGGTTTTATAGGCATTTCCACTTACTGAAAATCCGGCCGGTTTGTGAATCGCCGCCATAAAATTGTCTTCAAACAAAACTTCTAGCTGAAGTTCAAATATTTTTGGTTGTGATTGCGGCGTTTCCAATAATTCTATTACTTGGCCGAATTGCACATAAGTTCCAGTTTGTGCAATTTCGCCGTTGATTAATAGTTGTCCGCGTTTGATGGCTTTTTTTATTCCAGCGTTTGAAGGAATAAAATCGCAAAATACTGCTGGCGCATAATTTTGCAGTCGAATATTTTCAATGCCATTTGGGACAATATGTGAGTGAATTATCGTGATAATATTTTATAATAATTGTCGATTTTTGTAGAGAAGTTCAATGATTTCCCGATAATCGAAAGCCAAATTCAATTTTGAAGCATCATCAAACGTAAACCAATTGTAATCCAATACTTCAAGTTCCTGAATTTTTATTTCCCCGGTCCAATTTCCCATAAATCGATAATATTTTCGGTCTTGCCAAATACCGGTTTTAATAATTTCGGTAGGCGTAAAGTCTAAGTTGCACTCTTCCTTCACTTCCCTGATCACATTTTGTTCGGGAGTTTCTCCAATTTCAGCTCTTCCTCCCGGACAACCCCAAAATTCGGGATAATTTTCTGTGTAATTGGAACGTTGCAACAACAGTATTTTTTTCTCTTGTAATATTATGCCAGAGGCGGCTAAAATCATAAATTTTTTTATTTTTTAATGATGCCAAGCGTTGCAGTTTCGCCGGTTGACAAATTCCAATCCTTAGATGAAATAATGTTTCCCATAGCGTCATAAACAATCATTTCTGCAGTGTTCGGACCGGAATAACCTTGGTTTAACGCCTGAAAATCGATTCTGTTAAAGCCGTCTTCCAAATTGAGATACACCACAAAATAATTTCCTTTGAGTCCGATATTGGTGCTCACAACTTGATTGTTTAAGAAAATTTGGATTCGGTCCCCATCAATCAAACCAAAATCCCTGCATTCAATTTTAACGGTTTTTGTAGTGCTGTTAACGGTTCCCAAACTAAAATTACTTTGCAGTTTTTTGTGGGTCACATCTTGTCCTTTCCAATATTTTTTGCCGATAATATCTCTGTCTTCCGGCAAGGTTTCCATTAAAAAATTAAGATTTTTGGAATTGGATTTATTTTGTTCCAAGTTTTTATCAATGGCGCTTGTGTTTAATTTCTCATCTACCTTAAAATCAATATTTTGATTTGGTGGCGTTATTTTATTGTTTTCAAAAGTGGCTTTTATGGGTGTTTTGCTTTTAAGGGTTCCGGATTGTCCATCCATTTTTAATGGCTTGGTGACAGATTTTCCGGAATCAATTTGTGAAAATAAATCAACAGAATAACAGCTAATAAAAAGTGTAAATAGAATTATTTTTAAGTTGTTGCTCATTTTCAGTTTTAATTTCATAGATAGCCGCAAAAAAAATGCCAAGTATTGCAGACTTTTAATTTGCTGATAAAAGTAATAAAAAATGCCCCAATTACTATTGAGGCACTTTACTAATTGTTTGTTAAACTATTTTGATTGTTATTTAATCAGCTCAAAACTTCGTTTGATAAAATTGGTCAAATCTTCGCCGTGCAATAAATTTTGGGAAAGTTTTGCCAAGTCAAACGCTTGTTTAATTAAGGCTTCCTGTTTCTTTTTGGTTTTGGTGGCCAAAATTTTGCCCACCAATTCGTTGTTCGTATTCACTACCAAATTATACATATCCGGAAAATTTCCCATTCCCATAAATCCGCCGCCGCCTGTCGCCTGCATTTCTTTCATCCTGCGCATAAATTCTGGTTGCGTAATAATAAACGGATTTGCCGATGAATCCATCGCTTCTAACTGAACAGAATAGATTTTTTTCGGAATTATTTCTTCAATAATAGGTTTTAATTCTTCTATTTCCTTATCTGAAAGCTTGCTGATTTTGGCTTCGTCTTTTTTGATTAAATTGTCAATTTGATCAGCATCAACGCGCGCAAAATGGATATTTTCTTTTGATCCTTCCAATTTTTGGATCAAGTGTGAAACAATCGGCGAATCTAGCAACAAAACTTCATAGCCTTTTTCTTTTGCGGCATCAATATAACTGTGTTGCGCTTTTTCGTTTGATGCGTACAAAATAACAAGGTTGTTGTCTTTATCGGTTTGAAGCGGTTTTATTTTTTCTTGCAATTCTTCAAAAGTAAAATAGGTTCCGTCAACGGTTGGGTATAGGGTAAATTTATCAGATTTTTCAAAGAATTTGTCTTCGGAAAGCATTCCGTATTCAATGATAATTTTGATGTCGTTCCATTTTTCCTCAAATGCTTTTCGATCGTTTTTAAACAAACTGATGAGTTTGTCAGCCACTTTTCTTGTGATATAGCTCGCTATTTTTTTAACGGCAGCATCGCTTTGCAAATACGATCGGGAAACGTTTAATGGAATATCCGGTGAATCTATCACCCCGCGGAGCATCTGTAAAAAATCGGGCACAATTCCTTCCACATTATCCGTTACAAAAACCTGATTTTGGTACAATTGAATCTTATCTTTCATCTGATCAATATTTTTGGTCAGTTTAGGAAAATATAAAATTCCGGTCAGGTTAAACGGATAATCTACATTTAAATGAATATTAAATAATGGTTCTTCAAATTGCATTGGATACAATTCTCGGTAAAATTCCGCGTAATCTTCCTCTTTTAAATCGGTCGGATTTTTTGTCCAAGCGGGATTCGGGTTGTTTACGATATTGTCCACCGTAATTTTTTCCGGTTTTGTGTCTTCTGGCGCATCTTCAGCCAAAGGCAACGTTTCTTCACGCGTTCCAAATTTAATTGGAATTGGCATAAACTTGTTGTACTTGTTTAAAAGTTGCGTAATTCTGTTTTCTTCCAAAAACTCTGTTGAATCCTCGGCAATATGCAATACAATTTCAGTTCCGCGCTCGGTTCTTTCAACATCTTCCAAGATATATTGCGGACTTCCGTCGCATTCCCATCGAACTGCTTTTGCGTCTTCCTGAAATGATTTTGTGAAAATTTCCACTTTTTCGGCAACCATAAAAGAAGAATAGAAGCCCAACCCGAAGTGACCGATAATACCGGTATCCTCCACTTTGTCTTTGTATTTTTCAACAAATTCTTCGGCGCCTGAAAATGCGATTTGGTTGATGTACTTTTTAACTTCATCGCCCGTCATACCAACACCTTGATCGATAATTCTGATTTCTTTTTTCTCTTTGTCAACTTTTATTTCGATAATTGGATTTCCAATATCGCCCTTAATTTCTCCGAGAGTGGATAAATGTTTTAATTTTAGGGTAGCATCCGTTGCATTAGAAATCAATTCACGCAAAAATATTTCGTGATCAGAATACAAGAATTTTTTAATAATGGGAAAAATATTTTCAGCCGTTACTTTAATATTTCCTTTTGCCATATCTTTATTTTTTGATTTATTATTAACGTTCTGTAATAGTCAAAAAAAATACCAAAGTGCGAAAGGTGACAAATTGGCAAAACCATCATTAGAATTGAGATAATTATGTATATTCGTTTATGAAATTATCTCGATTATACAAATATGGCAGATGGAAGCTGGAAATTTTTTCAGCATATTTAATTTTCAAAACAAAGATAAATGTCACAACTTGATTTTGATTATGTGATTATCGGCAGCGGATTTGGAGGT
>Ga0209643_1001202_pt1 | contig 26980 bp, 23 predicted proteins | sample AutmiccBRH37_all_FD_187383 | JGI IMG/M metagenome (GOLD analysis project Ga0209643, IMG submission 187383) | Deep subsurface microbial communities from Mt. Terri, Switzerland - Autotrophic microbial communities BRH/37_all (SPAdes) (version 2) | ecosystem: Environmental > Aquatic > Deep... | reverse complement strand
CTCGTCGTTGAGATTCTTCATCGCCCGATAGTTGAACGTATATTTCGACTTTTCCGATTTCGACGCCCAGATCAGCGTCTCGTGCGCATTGGTGAAGCGCGTGCCCTTGAAATTCGGCATCGGATTGGCCTTGCGCCAGATGATGTCATTGAGGATCCAGTAGCCGAGATCCTGCAGCGACGCCCCCACGCGGAAAATATTGTGATAGCTGCCGATCACCCACAGCGAGCCGTCGGGCTTCAATATGCGGCGCGCTTCCGCCAGCCAGGCGCGGGTGAACGCGTCATAGGCGGCAAAGCTGTCGAAATGGTCCCAGGCATCATCCACCGCGTCCACCTGTCCGCCTTCTGGGCGATAGAGATCACCGCCCAGTTGCAGATTGTAGGGCGGATCGGCAAAGATCATGTCGACCGATGCGTCGGGCAGCGACGCCATCGCTTCGACACAATCCATTTTCAATATCTGCCCCAGTGGCAGCTCGACAGCCTTTTTCGCGGTGCGCTTTGCGGTGCGTGTCTTGGGCGCGTGAATGCGCTCGATAATCCCCATGAACCTCTATTCCTTTTTCCAGCCGCGCTCACGGTGAGTCCGAAAAGGTCGGCGGTCAAGGCCGTTAACATAGGTTAAAGGCGTATCTTAATGGTTAACGAAACATGGCGGGGGAGAACGAAACGAGTCCGCCACCAGATATGGAGTCAGACCTTTCGCTCCAGACTCAATCCCTAGTGGTGTGACGGAAAAGACTCGTTCGGAATATATATTCGGAGATTTTCCAAAATCGGCAGAATATGATTTTGGTTCACAAGAAATACTGTTCGGGCTATATGACCGGTCAACTAGCAGCTCCCAAATATAGCGGGCCGGGGATCAGTAGACGTTATGGCACGGAATTTTCGCGACAGATATCAGCATGAATATGGCATCGCTCAGGAGAGTGATGAACCGCGTCCGCATCCCGGCGTCATTGTCGGCGGCGAGGCCGGGCGCGAGAAGCGCCGCGAATATGCGATCGTCTTCGGATCGAAGATATTCGGATCGATCGCGGCGGTCTGGTGGATGTTCACCTATGACACCGGCTGGGTCGAATGGTCCGCCTTCATCGCCGGCTATATCATCCTGATGCTGGGTATCGTGCTCGGCTTTCACCGCTATTATTCGCACAAGGCGTTCGAGACCTCGGTACGGATGCAATATATACTGGGCGCGATGGCGCAAATGTCGATCCAGTCCTCGGTGCTGCGCTGGGCTTCCGATCACCGCCGCCACCACGCCCATTCCGACGAAGTGGGTGACGTGCACAGCCCCTGGCTTGATGGCCGCGGTCGCCCGACCAGTCGGCTCAAGGGCATGTTCCACTCGCATTTCGGCTGGTTCATGGATGATTGCGTCACCGACATGAGTATCTACGGCAAGGGCCTTGCCGACAATGACGTGGTGCTCTGGCTGCACAAGACCCGCTGGTACTGGCTGATCTTCTCGCTGATCATCTTCCCCGGCATCTGGGGCCTCGTCTTCGGCGGCTGGGACCATGTCATCGGCACGATCCTGATCGGCGGCTATTTCCGCACATTCGTCGTCCTGCAGATCACGCTCGGTATTTCCAGCTATGCCCATGTCGTCGGGTCGCAGCGGCATACCAAGGGCGTCGGCACCGCCAGGAACAGCTTCATCTTCTCGCTGCTGACCTTTGGCGAAGGCTGGCACAACAACCATCACAAGCATCCGCGCGCCAGCTTCCAGGGCATGGCCTGGTGGGAAATCGACATCGCCGGCTATGTGCTGCTGCTGCTCGAAAAAATGGGTCTCGTCTGGAACGTCACCCGCCAGCCCAAATATGTCAAAAGCGAAAGCGGCGAATGGGTTCTGGCAGAGCGCAAGATCGCCCCCACGCAAGCGCAGGCCGAAGTCTAGAGCAGTTCCATTTGTGCGACCGGCGCGAAGCTCCTGCGATGGAGCGGCGTCGGGCCATATTTCCTGAGCGCCGTCAGATGCTCGGCCGTGCCATAGCCCTTGTTGCGTTCCCAGCCATATTGCGGATATTGTTCCGCCGCCGCGATCATCAGCCGGTCGCGATATTCCTTGGCCAGGATCGACGCCGCGGAAATGCAGGGATAGATTGCATCACCGCCTATTACCGCCTCCGCCGAATATTTCCAGCGCGGCAGCCGATTGCCATCGACCAGCACGTGCCTGGGCACCCGATCCAGACCCTCGACCGCCCGCGTCATCGCAAGCATCGTTGCCTGCAGGATATTGATAGCGTCAATTTCGGCCTGGCAACATTGAGCGACCGAAAAATGCGCGCAGGCCATGATTTCCAGTTCGAGACGCGCGCGCGCCCTAGCGGTCAGTTTCTTGCTGTCGTTGAGCCCCGTGATGGCATGATTGTCGGGAAGGATGACCACCGCCGCCACCACCGGACCGGCGAGCGGCCCCCGGCCCGCTTCATCGACGCCCGCAATCATCGATCCTCATCCTGGAAATCGGTGACAAACTGATGGCCCAGCGGACCACTGCCTGCGCCCAGCCCCGGTGCTTCGAGTATCGCGATGCGAGTGAATGAAATGGCCTGTTCAAAGGCCGCCGTCAGATCGAGGCCGCTGCCCAGTCCGACTGCAAGCGCGCTGGCAAAGGTGCAGCCCGTGCCATGGGTTTCGCTCGTGTCCAGTCTTTTGCCTTCGAGCCTTCTGATCAGGCCGCCGGGCGAATAGAGTTCGTCAACGACCACGGAACCCTCGCCATGACCACCCTTGACGACGAGATGGCAGCCGTGGCCCAAGATCTTGTCCCTGCCCCCCAAGGTCTTTAGCTCCGGCAAATTGGGCGTCACGACCGAGGCGACGTCCATCAGCCTGCCAAAGGCCTCTATGGTGTGGCTATCCGCCAGTTCGCTGCCGCTGGTCGCGACCATTACCGGGTCGAAGACGATCGCGATGCCAAGTTTTTCGAGATAATCCGCCACCGCCCGTGCCGCCTCGGCGCTTCCGATCATCCCGATCTTGACCGCATCGACGCCAATGTCGCTGACCACGGATTCAATCTGCGCCAATATCATATCGGTGGGTATCTGGTGCACGGCTTGCACGCCCAGGGTATTTTGCGCTGTGATAGCGGTGATCGCCGTCATCGCGTGCCCGCCCAGCATGGTGATGGTCTTGATATCCGCCTGAATGCCCGCACCGCCGCCGCTGTCCGAACCGGCAATCGACAATATCCGCGGGCAATGTCCGATCACAGGAACAACGGCCCCACCTGCACGATCAGAAACCATTCCAGCGCGCCGGCGACGAGCAGGATCGGAAGCCAGAAACGGCGGAAAAAACCGCGGGCGAAGAAGTAGAGGACGACGGTCACCAGGACCGGGAGGATCAGCCCCAGAACAACGATGGTCCGGGCATCAAGAGCATCAAGAAAGGTCACGGCCTGTATCTCCGCTCTGTGGAGGCCGGATATTTCGCCAGCAATGCTACCGGGCGCGTCGGCCTGGCTGTCAAAATGCCACCGCAATTGGGACATGTCCCGTGCAAGGTCTCGCTGTTGCAATCGTTACAAAATGTGCACTCGAAACTGCAGACAAGCGCGCCAGCCTGCTCGGGCGGCAGATCCCTGCCGCAGCTTTCAGAATCGGGACGCATTTCCAGCATCAGCCAGCCACTTCCTCTACCACGGCACAAATCCGGTCGACCACGGCATGGACCTGATCTTCATCATCACCTTCCGCCATCACCCGGATCAGCGGTTCTGTCCCCGATTTTCGGATCACGAGCCGCCCCGCCCCGTCCAATTCCCTTTCCGCTTCCGCGATCACGGCCTGGACCCTGTCGTTCTCGAGCGGCTGACCGCCAGCATAGCGTACATTTTTCAGCAATTGCGGTACCGGATCAAAAAGATGCAGCAATTCGCTTGCCGGCTTGCCGCTTTCAACCAGCTCGCCCAGTATCTGCAGCGCGGCCACGGTGCCATCCCCGGTGGTACCGTGATCGAGCAGGATCATGTGACCGGACTGTTCGCCGCCGACATTGTAACCGCCCCTCTTCATCTCTTCCAGAACATAGCGATCACCGACCTTTGCGCGCACCAGTGCCAGATGCTGGTCTTTCAGATATCTTTCCAGTCCGAGGTTTGACATGACGGTGGCGACAATGCCATCGCCGCGCAGCAGACCGTTGCGGCTCCAGGTCGACGCGATCAGCGCCATCAGCTGGTCCCCGTCCACAATCTGCCCTTTTTCATCGACAACAATCAGGCGGTCGGCGTCGCCGTCCAGGGCAATGCCGATATCGGCGCCCGACGCAACCACCGTTTCCTGCAATATCGCAAGATCGGTGGAGCCGCATTTGTCATTGATATTCAGTCCGTTGGGACTGACACCCAGAGAAACCACTTCGGCACCCAATTCCCACAATGCCGACGGAGCGACCTGATAGGCCGCACCGTTGGCGCAATCGCAGACGATCTTGAGACCGTCGAGGCGGATATGTTCCGGCAGCGACATCTTGACCGCATGGATATAGCGGCCACGCGCATCCTCAAACCGCTTGGCCCTGCCAATATCTTTCGGCATTGCCAGCTTCGCCTGATCCTCCAGATAGCCCTCGATCTTGAATTCGTCCTCGTCGGACAGCTTGAAGCCGTCGGGACCGAATAATTTGATGCCATTGTCAAAATAGGGATTGTGGCTCGCGGATATCATGACGCCCAGATCGGCGCGCATCGAACGGGTGAGCAAGGCCACGGCGGGAGTCGGCAGCGGTCCGACCTGCACGACATCCATGCCGACGCTCGTGAAGCCCGCGACCAGCGCATTTTCCATCATGTAACCGGACAGCCTGGTATCCTTGCCGATGACCACGCGATGACGATGGTCACCCCGCTGAAAATGTCGGCCCGCCGCCTGGCCGACTTTCATCGCGATCTCGGCGGTCATCGGGTGGCTATTCGTCAGGCCGCGTATGCCGTCGGTGCCGAAAAACTTCTTTGTCATATCTGCTTTGATCCCAATATCGTCGCGCCCGCTTGGGCGTGTCTCTAGCCGATGGATTGGCATGAGACCAAGAGGGAATGAAAACATTGCAAAAATTTTCATCCAAACAACGCTTGCCAGCGCGTGGTGGCCATGGTTGATGCTCCGGGCGTGCAAGAAAAAGGACGGGAACATTGAAAAAGGCACTGATCATACTTCTCGCCCTGGTTCTCGGCATATTGATCGGACTGTTTGTCGGCCCCAAAAGCGGATTGCTGGTCGAAGCCGCCGATGTGGTCGGCAATATGTGGCTCAATGCCCTGCGCATGACGGTCATTCCGCTGGTGTTCACGCTGCTGATCGTTGGTATCGGCAAGGCGGCCTCCATGGCCCGCGCCGGTCGGATGACGGCACGCGCCATATTGTTCATGATATTCATTCTGTGGTGCTCGTCGGCCATGGCCGCTTTCGTAACGCCCGCCCTGCTTGAACTGTTCCCGCTCAACATTGATGCGGCAGCGGCGCTCCAGTCCGCGCTGGGCACTGCGGCACCGCCAGGCGATGTACCGCCGTTCAGCGAATTCCTCCGGGCGCTGATTCCGACCAATGCGATAGCCGCTGCGGCGGAAGACGCGGTGCTGCCGCTGATGGTCTTTGCGCTGGCATTTGCCTTCGCGATCACGCGGCTGCCCGATGCGCAAAGAATGATGCTGGACCAGTTTTTCAATGCCCTCGCAGATGCCCTGCTGATTCTAATCCAGTGGGTGCTGGCGCTGGCCCCGCTGGGGGTTTTCGCGCTGGCCCTCGGTGTCGGCGCCAATGCGGGACTGGCGGCATTCGGGGCATTGCTGCACTATGTCCTGATCGTCAGCAGCGTCGGCGTGGTGGTCTGGATCTTCAGCTATATTCTGACCTATATCGGCGCAAAGCGCGGCCCCATCGCTTTTTTCAAGGCCTCTGCGCGCGCGCAGGCTGTCGCCATTTCCACGCAAAGCTCGCTGGCCTCCCTGCCCGCCATGGTCAGCGGCGTCAAAATCATGGGTGTCGGCGATCGTTCCGCCGATGTCGTCCTGCCGATTGCGGTCGCACTGTTTCGCGCCACTGGCCCCTGCATGAATCTCGCGGTTGCCATTTACGTGGCCCATTTGATGGGCATGGAATTGTCGATCGGGGTGCTCGCGATCGGCGTGGTGGTGGCGGCGATCACCACCATGGGGGCGGTAAGCCTGCCCGGATCGATCAGCTTCATCACATCGATTGCACCGATTTGCATCGCCATGGGTGTCCCGATCGAACCTCTGGTTCTGCTTTTGGCGATCGAGACCTTTCCTGATATCATACGGACGGTCGCCAATGTCAGTGCGGACATGAGCGTGACGGCGACAATCGCCAGAAGTGAAGGAGATCTGACATGAAATATCGCAAACTTGGACCGGATTTGAAAGTGTCCGCGCTGGGCCTCGGCTGCATGCCGATGGCGGGAATTGGCAAGGGCATGTACGGCGAGGCCAGCCGGGCCGAAAGTCTGGCGACGATCGACCGGGCGATCGAACTGGGCGTCACCTTTTTTGATACGGCCGAGGTCTATGGCCCCCATATCAACGAAGAATTGCTGGGCCAGGCGATCCGCGGTCGTCGTGATCGGCTGGTGATCGCGACCAAATTCGGTTTTGCCTTCAAGGACGGACAAGTCGTCGGCACCGACTCCTCACCCGCCAATGTTCGGCGGGCCTGCGAGGGGTCGCTGAAGCGGCTGGGCGTGGATGTCATCGATCTTTTCTACCAGCACCGCGTCGACCCCAAGGTCCCGATCGAGGAAACGGTCGGTGCCATGGCCGACCTCGTGGCGGAGGGCAAGGTCCGCTATCTCGGCCTGTCCGAAGCCGGGGCCGGAACCCTGAAAAAGGCCCATGCTACCCATCCGATCGCCGCCCTGCAGTCGGAATATTCGTTATGGGAACGGGGCATCGAGGAAGAAATCCTCCCGGTCTGTCAGGATCTGGGGATCGGCTTTGTACCCTATAGTCCGCTGGGTCGGGGCTTTCTTACCGGCCAGATCAGCAGTCGGGACGATCTCCCCGAAGGCGATTATCGCCGCAATGATCCCCGCTATTCGGAAGAAAATTTCGCCCGTAACATGAAGCTGGTCGATGTTGTGAAGACAGTCGCCGGGCGGCACCACTGCTCGCCTGCCCAGATTGCCCTTGCCTGGCTGCTGGCCCAGGGCGACTTCATCGTGCCGATACCCGGCTCGAAACGACGCGCGACACTGGAGGACAGCATGGCGGCGGTCGATATCAAGCTGGCAGAAGCGGATCTCGACGAACTGGAAGCTGCGGCACCGGTCGGTGGCACCGCCGGACCCCGCTATGGCGAAGCGATGATGTCGATGGTGCGCCTCTAGGCTTTAGTGATCATAGGCATTGGGCAAGGCGCCCGGCGCCGGATCGCGATACCGGTCCCGCAAACGCATCTGGCGGTTGCTCAGTGACTGGTCAACACCGTCGATGATCACGCTCTCGACCTGGGTCGAAAGCTCCAGCGGGTCACCGGTCCAGATCACCACATCCGCCTGACGACCGGCCTTCAGCGAGCCAAGCTGCCCGCCCATGTCCATGATCTCTGCGGGTCCCGAACTGATCGCGGCAAAGGCCTCATCCCAGCTCAGACCGGTGGCGCGCGGCACCTGATTGAGCGCCACGAGATTGCCGGCATATTGCACGGAATAGCGCAACTGGTGCGCATCGCGGTCGTTGATCATGCCGATCGCGACCTTGACACCCGCATCCTTCATCCGGCCGATATTGGACTGGGTCGCCGCCAGATCTTCAAAGCCATATGGCAGGTCGCTGAGCGCCGATGCCAGAACCGGCACGCCCGCTGCGGCAATATGATTGGCGACACGCCAGCCTTCGTTGGCACCGACCAGCACGATCTTGAGCGCCGGAAAATCCTTGCGCAGGTCGAGGACCTTCAGGATATCATTGGCGCTTTCGACATGGACGAGTAGCTTGGTGCCACCGTTGATCACCGGCAACAGCGCCTTGGCATCCGACGCCTTCAGCAGATCGCTGTCAAACACCGCGGGGTTGCGCGCATAGGTGCGGGCTTCCTCCAGCAAGGCGCGGAAATGGATATGCGAGGCAGAGCGGCTGCCCCCTGCCCGGCTTTGGCCGGTTTCACCCAGTTCGACAAATTGAAAGGCGCGCGCCCTGGTGATCGGATTGTCATCCTCGCCAAGATCGACGATTGCACCATAGCCGCCAAAGATCGAATTGGCCGTGCTCGGCGAGACCACGGCGCGGGTAACGCCGGCCGCACGATTGACCGCTACCGCCGAGGCAAAGGGATTGATCGCATATTGCACATCAAGCGCGGCCGAGAAAGGCGAGCCGCTGGCGTTCATGTCATTGGTCTGGGTGACCGCGCCCACCTCGACCAGGCCGACCCGGCTGAAGCCGGCAAAAACGCCCGGCGTGACCCATTTCCCACTGGCATCGATCCGGCGCGCGTCGGCGGGAATGGCGATATTGGCACCGGCAGCGACAACCCGGTCACCCCGGATCAGCACGGTGCCGCCTTCAATCGGCGCGCTGCCGTCCCCGATCACCAGCTTGCCGCCGGTGATCGCGATGGTTTGCGCGGCGAGAGGGGCAGCGATCAGTGCTGCGGCGGAAGCGAGGAGCCAGGCAAGGCGATTCATTTTACGTCTCCTTCACCGGGCTGGCCGAGCTCGAAATCGCTGACCGGACGGCGTTTCGCGTCATTGCTGTCGAATAGCAGCGCGCCGTCAATCCAGACCTTCTCCGGCCGGGCATAAACGCTGAGCGGATTGCCATTCCAAAGAACCATGTCGCCCATCTTGCCGGGCTTCAGGCTGCCAGTCATCGTGTCGATGCCCATCGCCTTGGCGGGATTGAGGGTGATCCAGCGGATCGCCTCGGCATCGCTGATTTCTATCCCCATCGCCCGGCCATCGGCGAGCGCCTTGGCCGCCTCCTGATTGAGCCGCTGGATCTGGTTCTCGTCATCGCTGTGGATGATCACGCAGGCCCCGGCCTGCTGCAAAAGGGCGGCATTTTCCGGGATCGCGTCATAGGCCTCCATCTTGAAGCCCCACCAGTCGGCCCAGACCGCGGAGCAAATACCTTCCTTCGCCAATATGTCGGCGATCTTGTAGCTTTCGACGGCGTGATGAAAAGCGGTTACCTTGTATCCGAACTCCTTCGACATATCGATGATCTGCGCGAGTTCGTCGGCGCGGTAGCAATGATTGTGGACCAATATGTCCCCGTCCAGCACGCCGACCAGGGTTTCCTTGCCGAGATCGCGTTTCGGCGGCTTGGCATCATTGCGCTTGCTGCGATATTCCTGCGCGTCGATCCACGTCTGCCGGTTGAGCGCCAGATTGCCCATCCGGGTTGAAGGCATGCGGTTGCGGCCGCCATAGACCCGCTTCGGATTCTCGCCGCAGGCCATTTTCATGCCATAAGGCGCGCCGGGGAATTTCATCGCCTGCACGGTCCGCGCAGGTACATTCTTGAGCGTGACCGAGCGGCCGCCGAACAGATTGGCCGAACCGGGAAGGATTTGCAGCGCGGTGATGCCGCCATTGGCCAACGCCCGCGAAAAACCGGGATCGTGTGGCCAGACGCTGTGCTCGGCCCAGACTTCCGGGGTGACCGGAGACGTCGCTTCATTGCCGTCGCTGTGCGCCGCCACGCTGGGCGTCGGATAGTCGCCGAGATGGCTGTGCACGTCGATGATGCCGGGCGTTACATATTTGCCGGCCCCATCGATAATCGTCGCCCCGGAAGGAATGACAGTATCCGGGCCACCGACCGAGGATATTTTCCCGTTGACCATGAGCACGGTGCCATTGTCGATCCGACCGCCCTCGCCGTCATAGATGGTCACGCCGGTAACGGCGGTTGGCATGGATGGATAGGCGGCATAGGTTGACGGAAATGCCGGGCCATTCGCCGCATTCGATTTGGCAGGTGCAGCCGTGCTGGCTGAATTTGTGTCCGATGCGGTGGCAGCACATCCGGCCAATAATGTACCACCGGCAGCAAGCGCCAGCAAACCTCTGAATTTCATAGATAGACCCTTTGTCTTAGGATTTGGTCGTCGGATGGATGCCGGCAGCCTGTGGTTCGCCGACCTCGGACTGTCCTTCCAGATCATCCCCGACATTGTCATCCGCCAGTGTATCCAGATGCATCAGTTTCTTGATCAGGGGAGAGATCACGATCACCGCAACCCCCACCCCAACCGCTACCCAACCGACAGTTGAATAGACTTCCAGCACACGTTCCGGACCGGCACCTTCCGCACCAACTGCCGATGCAATCAACCCGGCAGCGAAATTGCCGGTGGCCGATGCAAAGAACCAGGTCCCCATGATCAGGCTGGCCATATGCGCCGGAGCCAGCCGGTTCATGGCACTCAGCCCTACCGGGGACAGGCACAGCTCACCAGTCGTGTGCAGCAGGTAGATGAGAAAAATGAACATGACCGGGGTCAGGTTTCCGGTCCCGGCCGCCAGTGCGCCTGCGACCAGTACCAGAAAGCCCGCGCCGAGCTGAATCAGGCCCAGACCGAATTTCGCCGGGGCGGAAGGCTCCAGCCCCCGCCGACCGAGCATGGTCCAGAGAATCGCAAAAACCGGAGCCAGCAGAACGATATAGATCGCATTGATCGACTGGAACACGGAAGCAGGAACTTCGATGCCGAGAATGTTCCGGTCAACGCTGCGATCGGTAAACAGGTTGAGCGACGAACCGGCTTGCTCGAACAGGGCCCAGAACAGGATCGAGCCGAAGATCAGGAACATCGCGGCGAAAATGCGATCACGGTCCTGGGGCTCAAGCTTGGCGACTGCGATATAGAGCACATAAGCCACCAATATGGCACCGGCTATGCCCAGCAGGGAACCGACCAGCGCCTGGTTCTGAATCAATATCCAGACAAGGCCGACGGTTGCGAAACTGAGAATATAGAGAAGCCATTCGAACTTGATGCCTCCAACCTTGCTTTCGAGAAGCGCGGGATCATTAGCTTCACCGCGGCCGACCAGCAGCGGCTTGCCCCAGACAAACACGATCAGGCCAAGCAACATCCCGATGCCAGCCGCTCCGAAACCGTAGGACCAACCATAGGTCTGGCCCAGCCAACCGGCGATGATCGCGCCGAGCGCTGCCCCCAGATTGATGCCCATATAGAATATCGTGTAGGCCGGATCCCGGCGGATATCGGTTCGCGTGTAAAGCTGGCCGACAATCACCGAAATATTGGCTTTCAGAAAGCCGGATCCTACGATGATGAACGCCAGTGCCAGCCAGAAAATATTGATCGCGGGATCGGCCTGCCCGGCGCCCTCACCTTCGAACGCCATAAGGAAATGGCCAAAGGTCAGCAGCAGCGCTCCGAAGGCGACGGCCTTGCGCTGTCCGAGATAACGGTCGGCGATATATCCGCCGACCACCGGAGTGATATAGACCAGCGCCGTATAGGCTCCATAGATAATACCGGCTTCGCTGTCGGAAAACATCCAGTGCTGAACCAGATAGAAAATGAGCAGCGCGCGCATGCCATAATAGGAAAAACGTTCCCACATCTCGGCAAAAAACAGAACAAAAAGGCCCTTGGGATGACCGAGGAAGGTTCCTCTTGCATCACCAGATTCCAGATATGCACCCGCCATTCTAATACTCCCCGATATACTATGTGGACCGTCAAATGCGGCCCGGTTGCACGGCACCCTAATGAAAAAAATGCGCAAGTGAAGCAGATTGTTTCAACCGAGACCGGTTTATTGGCAATTCCCCTTGCAATCCTTCCTGTCTCTGCCGAAGTGACGCGGATGACCGAAGAGCAATTCAACGACCGCAGCAGCCTGAGCGCCTATCTGTCCTCCCGCCGATCCGGCCGGCCGCGCAATATGGTTGCGCCGGGACCAAGCGACGCGCAGATCGAAGACATTGTCGCCATCGCCATGCGCACGCCGGATCATGGCAAGCTGGCCCCCTGGCGGATTGTTTCGGTCGCCGCCGGCCAGCGCGACCAGCTCGCGCAAGGTTTCAGAAAAGCCTATCTCGCGGCAAAGCCCGAAGCCGGTCGTCTGGAACTGGAGGGGCTGGATGCAATGGCGCATGAAGCGCCTGCCCTGCTGGTCCTGCTGTCCTCACCGGTACAATCGACGAAGATACCGCTATGGGAACAGCAGCTCAGCTGCGGCGCCTTTGCCATGAACATACTCCACGCCGCCCATGCCCTGGGCTTTGTCGGCGGCTGGATCACCGGCTGGCCAGCCTATAATGAGGAGGTGCGCAACCTGTTCGGCTCCGCGCCGGAACGGATCGCCGGCTTCCTCTATCTTGGCACATCCAATATTGAACTGAGCGAACGGCCGCGGCCCGAACTGACCGACATATTGTCTTCCTGGACACCCCCGATCGACCAATAGTTGGTTGCATATTCAACTAAATCGCGGAAAAACCATAACTATCCCTTGCCCGCCTCGCTGTGTTATGGCAGTGATGCAGTATGAACAATGCAAGCAAGCCGGTCTATCTGAAATTGCGGGATATTATTTCCGAATCCATTCTTGATGGCGAATATCGCGAAGGCGACATGCTGCCGTCTGTCCGGGTTTTCGCCGCGGAACAGGGGGCCAATCCCCTGACCGTCGCCAAGGCCTATCAGGGTTTCCAGGAGGACGGACTGGTCACCGTGAAGCGCGGCGTCGGCATGTTTGTCGCGGCTGGCGCCAAAAACCGCCTGCGCAGCGCTCAGAGAGAAGATTTCATCAAGAATATCTGGCCACCGGTCCAGCGCCAGATGGAACGGCTGGACCTGTCGATCGACGATCTGGTGGACAGCGACGCCTGAACGGCAGCTGAGCTAGCCGGAAAATCGAGGATGTCATCCCGTTCCCCATTGTGTTTGTGCGCGGTCTGTTGAACCGCGCCACTCGTCGACAAGTTCGAGACTAACGGAGTAGTTTATCGCAATTTCCCCGGCAATCCTCCCCGGTACGGGGGACGCCATTGGCAAGGCCTGCCTCCGGCCCCCCGGATTCTATCCCTTCTCCCTCACCGGAGAAGAAAGATTGGCTCGGAAAGCCATCCAGCAATTCAACTAACCTTGCGGCATATCCTGCCCTGCACCCGCCCGTCGCAGACTTTGCCGGTATACCGGATTGTCCGGCATGATCGCGACCGCTTTCTTGAGCAAGCTGAGACCATCCCCCCTGCGCTCCCTGTCCTGCATCAGGGCCAGGCCATAGAGATGCGAAACCACCGGGCTTGACGGTTGCACCCGATAGGCGATCTTGCCCGCGGCAATCGCCTTTTCCGTCTGCCCCAGTCCGGTATAGGCCTGGGTCAGCCCGGCCATGATCAGCGCATCATTGTCGCCAATCCGCTTCCGCAGATTTTCGAGTATGGAGGCAGCAACCGCCCAGCTTTCCGCTTCGAGATGGGAATAGGCCATCCAGCGCAGCCCGGCAACATTGCTGGGATTATAGCTGAGATATTGCGCCAGCACCTCGCCCGACTGCTGCATCGCGCCCTTGGCACGCAGCACGTCGACCATGCGCAGCATGACCGGTTCGGAAAAACGGATGCTCCGCGCCTGTTCCAGCGCATCCAGCGCCTCGTCATGATTGCCCATTGCGGCGGCAACGTCCGCCACCAGCACATGCGCCGCACTGGCTCCGGGATTGCCTTGCTGGAGCCGCTTTGCCTCGGCCAAGGCGGTCGCATAGTCTCCAGCGTCGAATAGCGCGCGAATATAGGGCACGACGATCCGTGCATCACCGGCATTGCGCTCGGCTTCTGCCTGCAGCACGCTGAGTGGTGCTGGTGCCATGATCGCGCTTTCCCGGCCCGCATCATGGACCGCCGCCCGGTTCAAGACGCCGGCGGCCTGGGCCCGCTCGCCGATCGCCTCGAGCGCGCGGCCAGCGAGCCAGAGCGCATAGGGTTCTGCTCCGCCGCGATTGACCTGGGTTTTCAGGACATCGACTGCATCCCCGGCACTACCGGCCAGATAGAGCGAGCGCGCCAGCAGATTCTGCACCTGCCGGTTTTCCGGCTGGACGGCAACCAGACGATTGAACTTGTCGACGGCGGCGTTGTAATTGCCCTCGCCATGCTCGATGATCCCCGACACCAGCAGCACTGCGGGCACGTTGTCGATCACGCCTTTGGTCTGCTGCATCAACCGTCTGGCCAAACCATATCGACCGGCGCGGGCAGCCAGCACCGCCTGCATGAAAAAGGCTCTCGGGTTGTTGCCGTCCAGTGAAATGATCTTGCGAGCGACAACCAGCATGTCGGTCATCCGTCCCATGTCGCCAAGCGTCGCGGCATATTCGGTTAGCAGCGGCACATCATTGGGATCAATCTGCAACGCGCGCTCGAACCAGGGAATAGCGGCTCCCAGACCGAACTGGAATCGCAACAACTCGCCGCGATATTGCAATGCGCGAATATTGCGGGGGTCCAGCTTGACGGCTTCATCGACCGCATTGGTTGCGCCGGCCTGGTCTCCCGTATCGGCGCGGAAGCGTGCGATGGCGACCCATAGATCGGGATTTTTGCGATCCAGTTCCATTGCGCGGTTGAAGGCCGCACCAGCGAGTTGCTGATCACCCGCCTGCATCGCGACCTGCCCCATGATGCGGGCCGCATAGCCCTGGTTCTCGCGCGGAATATCATTGGCAAGCAATTGGTCACGCGCCTTTTCCGCTTCGCCCTGCAAGAGATAGGCATGGCCGTAAAGATGCCGGACTGCGGCGGGATCAAGACCCAGCTGCACGGCCCGATCCAGTTCGGCATCCGCGGCCATTCCGTCCCTGAGGCTCAGCAACACCTTGGCCTGCGCGACCCGCGCATCGATCCACTGCGGATCGGCCTTGATTGCATTCATCAGCTCGATCCGGGCGGACCTCATATCGCGGCGCGCAAGAAATTGCTCGGCATTGGCAAAGGCTTCCCGCGCATCCGCATTGCCTTCGCTGGCGCCATGGATTGCGCTCGGAACGCCGATCATTGCCAGCGCCAATGCCGTAGCGAGGAGGGCCGGCTTGCTTCCAAAGCGCACTTTGCGAGCGACATAGTTCATTATGGTTCAGCTGGCCTGCTGCAACTGATATTGTTTGAGCAGATCATAGAGCGTCGGGCGACTGATCCCGAGCAATTTGGCGGCGTTGGAAATATTGCCGCTGGTCTGGGAAATGGCGCGCAGTATCGCCGACCGGTCGGCCGCCTCTCGCGCCGCCTTCAGGTTCAGCAGGTCCGCGGCGGCATCCTCATCCACGTCCAGATCCAGATCGCTTGCGCCGATCATCTTGCCATCGGCCATGATCACGGCGCGCTTGATCCGGTTCTCCAGCTCGCGGACATTGCCCGGCCAATTCCAGGCTTCGAGCGCCGCCAGGGCATCCGGAGCGATTCCCTTTACTGCCGGATTGATTTCCTCGGCAAATTTCTTCTGGAAATGACGGGCGAGCAGGCTGACATCCCCCGAGCGCTCGGACAGGGGCGGAATCTTGATCACGATTTCGGCCAGACGATAATAGAGATCTTCTCGGAAGGCGTTGTCCTTGATCATCTTTTCAAGATTCTGGTGCGTCGCACAGACGATCCGCGTGTCGACAGCGATTGGCTTGCGCCCCCCGATCCGCTCGATCACCCGCTCCTGCAGGAAACGCAGCAACTTCACCTGCAGCGGCAGTGGAATGTCGCCGACTTCGTCCAGAAACAAAGTGCCGCCATCGGCTTGCTCGATCTTGCCCTCGGTCATCTTGATGGCGCCGGTAAAGGCACCTTTTTCATGCCCGAACAGTTCGGATTCGAGCAGGGTTTCCGGAATGGCCGCGCAGTTGATGGCAACAAAGGTCTTGTCACGACGGTCACTCGCATCATGCAGGCCCTTGGCCAGCAATTCCTTCCCGGTCCCGCTTGCTCCCAGCAGCATCACCGAGGCATTGGTATTGGCTACCCGCTCGACCATCTGCGCCACCTTCAGCATTTCCGGTGCACCGGTGACGATCTGGCCCAGTATATGGTTTTCGCCATTGTTCCGTGCGGCCAGGCTGGCATTTTCCTGCTCCAGCTTACGCACATGGAAGGCTCGGCGGACAATCAGGCCCAGTTCGTCGATATCCAGCGGCTTCTGGTAAAAGTCCCAGGCACCACCGGAAATGGCGCGCAGCGCGCTGGCTTTTTCGCCATGGCCGGAAGCCACGATGATTTTGGTATCCGGTTTCAGACTCAATATCGCGGCCATGGTCGCAAAGCCCTCGGTGGTGCCATCGGGGTCCGGCGGCAGGCCGAGGTCCAGCGTCACCACGTCCGGCTCTTCCGCGCGCAGCATTTCAATGGCGGCCTCGCGGTCGCCCGCGATGAATACCTCGAATTCGTCATAAGCCCATTTGAGCTGTTTTTGAAGGCCCGGATCGTCTTCGACGATCAGCAGCTTTTCTTTTCTCGGTCGGTTTTTGTCCGGCATCATGCGGCCCTCTCGTCTGCTGAAATATCGTCCGGTAAATGCTTGGCGAGCGGCAGGATCAGCGTAAAGCGACTGCCCGCGCCCTCCGTGCTCTCCACTTCCAGACGCCCGTTCATCGCGCGCGCCAGTTCGCGGGCTTCATAGGCACCGATGCCGAATCCGCCCTGCTTGCTCGAGGCGAACGGCTTGAAAAGCTGGCTGCGGATAAAGTCGTTCGACATGCCGATGCCATGATCACAAACCTCGATGGCAACGCTCAGGTCGCGCCGGCGCGCGTTGATCGTTATCGGTTCGTTTTCGGCACTCGCGTCGATCGCATTCTGGATCAGATGCCCCAATATCTGTTCGACCCGGGCGGGATCTGCGAAAGCCGTCAGATCGTCGATCTGGCCGCTTTCCACACTGTGCAGAAGACGTTTTTTCTCGATGGTCGCCCGGATCAGCTCGGTGATCTTTACCGGCTTGGGTTCCTCCGGATTGGACTTATTGTGCTGCGCCAGCCGTTCCAGCAGACCATTCATCTTCCGCGCGGACTCCTGCAAGGTATCGATCATGTCCGCCTGGAACTCGGGATTGCCGGCATGGCGCTTGGCATTTCCTGCAAGCAGGCTCAGCTGGCTGACCAGATTCTTGATGTCATGCATGATGAACGCCATGCGGCGGTTGAATTCGTCAAATCTCTGCACTTCCGACAAGGACTCCTGGCTGCGATATTCGGCCAGATAACTGGCTACCTGCCGGCCGACGACCCGCAGCATATCAAGATCTTCCCAGTCCAGGGTGCGGTTGATCCGCGGTCGGGCCAGCAGGATCAATCCTGCCAGTCGGTCGAAATGGACCAGTGGAACCGCTATCCATGCCCTTGGATCTCTTGTCATCCAGTCGGGAACCACTGCTGCGTTGCATTTCTTGTCCTGGCCGGCACGCAGCGCATCGAATTCGACGATATGACCGGTGTCCTCCAGGAATCCCGTCGTGCGCGTGGTGCAGGCGCGGGCCGGAACCTCGATCGCCGACCAGTTCCAGCGTGACTGCAGCACCAGCTGTCCGGAATCGTCTGGCACCAGCAGAATACCGGCAGGCGAATCGGTGATATCGGCGATCGCCTTTATCACCCGTTCGTGAAACGGCGCGCTGTCGGCGCCGGGCCTGCCTATCGTATCGGTAAAGCGTATCCACTCCGAACGATAATCATAGCGGTGCTGGAAAAAATTCTTGGCCAGCTTGACCTTCATCCAGGCGCGAAACTTGCCGGATGGAAGCAGCAGCAGCGCAGCGATCGTGGTGCCGAAGAGGAAGCTGATCTGGGCTAGGCGCGCATAGTCACCGCCGATGATCTGCAGCGCCGTGGCAATCACGACCATCATCAGCAGATAGCTGCCGATCGCCACGAGCGACAGCGAACGGAAGGCAACGCTGCGCGAAAGCTTCAGGGTCCATTCCGTGTTACGCACCGATGCCAGCGCCAGGATGGGAGCGATCACCGCCATCATCGGCCCGCGCATGGCATGCAATTCCACGGGTGTCTGCTGGGTCAGATAGGTGATCGTGTAAAGGTTGAGGTCAAAGGTCCAGATCGCGGCCAGCGACGCCATCGGCAGCCTTATGCCCCAGCGGGTTTCCGGCGCGGTGATCGAATAGAGATTATGGACCAGCACCAGCGCACCGACCGAGAAGATCATCCTGAGCACCAGCGAAGTGTATAGCGTGACTCCTTCGAGGCGCGGACTACCCGCAACAGCGGGCAGCAGCGAATCGACCAGCGTCTGGCCGACCAGAACAAAGGTCAGCGCAGCGTAGATGACGTTGACCGTCTTGGGTTCATCGCGCCCTTCTCCGGTCCGCAGGAGAATGAACATGAAGGCGAGCCATCCGAAATTGCGCAAGGTTTCGGAAAATCGCGAAATCGCTGTCAGGGATCCCTCGACCGCAATCGAAAGGGCCCAGAAGCTGGTCAGCGCGATTGCCACGATCAGCCATATATGCTTGTCGGTGCGTTCCCCCTTGCGCTGAAATTGCCAGATCGCCAGCGCTCCGAAAAGCGCCGCAGCTATGCCATGTCCAAACATGCTGATATAGTCGAGAAGCGGTGCCATGTCAGCGCGCTCCCTCTGGCCACAATATGACGCGAATGGTCTGCAGGATGATCAGCAGGTCGAGGAACGGCGTGTAATTCTTGGCATAGTAAAGATCATATTCCAGCTTGTGCCGCGCGTCTTCGGTCGATGCCCCGTACGGGTAGTTGATCTGTGCCCAGCCGGTAATGCCCGGCTTGACGATGTGCCTCTCCGGATAGAAAGGCATTTTCGTTTGCAGGTCGTTGACGAATTGTGGCCGTTCCGGACGCGGGCCGACAAAACTCATTTCGCCCTTCAGGACGCTCCAGGCCTGGGGCAGCTCGTCGATCCGGACTTTGCGAATGAACCTGCCGATACGGGTAATCCGCGGATCATTTTCCGTCGCCCATATTGCCTCGCCGCCGACCTCGGCATCAGCGCGCATCGACCGCAGCTTGAGGATTTTGAATGTCTGGCCGTACAGCCCGACCCGTTCCTGCTTGAAGAAGGAACCACCATGACTTTCCAGTTTGATGAGCAATGCAAAGAGCAGGATTATCGGCCCGGTCAACAAAAGCAAAAGGAAGCTCAGGAATATGTCAAAACCCCGCTTGAACAGGGTGGACAGTCTGCGCCCCGAGGAAAAGCCATCGGAGAAGATGAACCAGCTCGGGTTCACGCTATCGAGATCGACGCGCCCGGTTTCCCTTTCCAGAAAACTGGACAGGTCATTGACATGGACGCCTGTTGTCTTGATCGTCAGCAGGTCGGCGACGGGCAGCGAGTTGCGCCGCTCCTCGAGGGCCAGGACCACCTCGCTGACCGCCAGATCAATCACATGTTGCGGCAAGTTGTCGATATCCTCGCGCCTTACCGCGCCGTCGATCAGGCACGGGCCTTCGTTCATGTCGACATAGCCGGCAATGATGAAACCATTTTCCTGCCGCTTGTCCAGCGCCGCAATCCGGCCGGCGCGCGGACCTGCGCCCAGTATCAACAGGCGCCGCTTAAAAATATCACTGTCCAGCATCGTGCCGAGCAGCACCCGGATCACCATCAGGAACAGGATCGCCAGGACCATGGCGTAGAGAGAATTGGACCGCCACAGCGTGACACCCGGCATCGCGAAGGACATCAGCGACAGAAAAATCACTCCCAGGGAGATCGCCACGAGAATCCGGGCGGCCGCGAAGCGCAGCGATTGCAGCGCGTCGGGTCCGTAAATGCCCACCGCGATTAGCGCCAGCTGCAGGGCGATCGCAAAGCTCAAAATCGGTGCCGGCCGGTCAGCAATGGACCCGACATCCATGTTGATCTGCAGTGCGCGCAATATCCAACCCGATTCTGCCGCCATCAGCAGCAGCAGAAAATCGATCAAACCCAGGAAAAGAACCGGATAGGGAATATAATGTTTGAACAATCGGATCATATTGCGCGCAGTCTTTCCTTGGTCTCTCTGCCGCATAAGGAAAATTGGTTATCTGTCGGTAAATTTTACAAATCAATTTACACGAAATCAGCCGATTTCGCGAAAATGTCCAAAATGCCGACAGTTTTCGATGCGCGTTGCGGCGGTTCGGCCGCTCCGGTCTAATCGCTGACAAAGTCGAATGGCGTCAATCCGCGTTCCCGTTCGTCAAATTTCAGCGCCCGGCTCCGCGGCGGTGCGGAACGCTGGGAACATTGGGGCGTGGTACAGGCCGAGCAGCCCAGACCAATCGGATCAGCGTGCTGGATGTCAAGATCCTTGCCCCGTGCATCGTGGAGCACCGATGCGACATCGGCGGAGACGCCCAGACCGATAGCGAATGCCGGCGTATAGCCGCCCGCCCCGGAACCGATACCCTGCACGGCACGGGACAGGGTGAACCAAGTCGATCCGTCTTCCAGCGCGACCAGTTGCGAGCGAATCTCTGCCGGCTGTTCGAACACGCGGTGAATATCCCAGAGCGGACAGCGATGCGCGCTTTCCACCAGTGGTGCGTTGCTGGCTCCGGCATAGCGTTTGGAAATCGTGCCGGATCGATCGATGCGGACCATGAAAAACGGCAAACCCCGCGATCCAACGCGCTGCAACGTGGTCAGCCGGTGGGCAATTTGCTCGAAACCGGCACCGAAGCGGCGCTGGAGCAGCTGGATCCGATAGCCGCTCTGCTCGCATGCTTTCAAAAATCGTCCATAGGGCATCATCAGGGCGGCTGCGAAATAGCTCGACAAATGACGACGGAACAATTTTTCTGCGGCGCGATCGGTAAAATTCCCACCCGCTGCCAGCGCGTCAATTTCGCCCTTGGCCTCGATCTGACCCAGCAGCAGCGCCGCCTGGAAGGTGCGCGATGCCGGATCGAGCATTTCCGAAAGCTGCAGTTGCCGGGCGTGGAGATCAAGACGGCGCAGCTTGTCCGGCAGCACGGTTTCCGGCAGAATCCGGATGATCAGCTGATGCTTGACGCGCAGCCGCTCGGCGATCGCCCCATATAGATCGCCGGCGCCGAGACGCAGCTCGTCGGCCAGCTGTTCGGCCATCGAATCGAGATCGGCAAAATGGTTGCGCCAGCGCTCGATTTCGCGCCGCACGGCCTGGATGGGATCGGCCGCATGGCTCTCCCCTGCCTCACCGCGGGACTTGTAGTTGTCAAAAAGACGTACAAACGCTTCGGCCGTATTGGGCGATGCGATCAGCCATTCTTCCAGTTCGGTGCGATCAACGGCCAGGTCTTCAAACAGGGGATCGGCCAGCCGCTGCCGGATGGCGTCAATCCCGCCGCCGGGTTCTGCAGCGATCAATTGTCGCGGATCGAAGTCGAACCTCTCTGCCAGCAACAGCATCAAGCGGGCGCTCAGCGGCCGCTGGTTGCGTTCGATCAGATTGAGGTAGCTGGGCGAAATGTCCAGCGCCTCGGCCAGAGCGACCTGGGTCATTCCCGCGCTGCGGCGAAGCCGCTTGATCGCCGCACCGGCGAAAAGTTTCTGATTTGTCATGCAATGGCTATGTAAATTTATTTACAAAATTTCAAGCGGATTTGGCTGGGAAAGCCGGATCGGCGTTTCATCCCCATGGCGGCCGCCGCCGGTGGCGAGTAAATGTTTCTTAACCGTGCCGCTCTATTTCGGGGCGAATATTCCTAGAAAACGGGTGCTCTGCCATGCTCAAAGAATCTATCCTGTTTGTCGCTTCAACCGGACTGCTGATCTATTTTATCGCGCCCTCCGACAAGGCGCCCGAAGCTGAGCCGGTCGCGGCCAAGCTGCAGGAACCGGCCAAACCCGCCGTCGAGCCGCCCGATAACGCCTGGGGTGCGGAAGAAGAGGATGATTATGCCGATGGCGAGAGCTTTGTCTTCGGCGAACCGATGACGGTGCTTGACGACGAGAATGGGGAAAAATCCTCTGACGAAGAGCAGCTTTCCGACCGTCCGGAACAAGCGGACAACAGCAAGTCGCAAACCCGCGACTCCGCCCGTGCTGCGGCTAACCCTTCGCCGAACAGCCCGCGATCTGGCGAGCCGGGCAGTCTTGAGAATCCGATCGTTTTCAAAACCAACAACCCGGCCGATCCTGTCGACGACTAGTCGAGGTCGCGGGCCATATCGCGGCGGCATTCCTCGCTGATGATTGCGGCATGGCCATAATTGGGATGGTCGATCTGGACCATCACCTGGCCTTCCATGCTTTTCCATTTTCGGGCCTGTTCGCCGGTTAGCGGGAAATGGACGAATTGCACGGCACTGGCCTTGCCATCGGCGCGGGTTCGGTCGATATCCTGCTCCGGCTCCGCCGTCACCTTCTCGTCGCCGATCACCAGATGGATATGGCGGTCAACCCCGCCCAAGGTCTTGAGGAAAGCGGTGCGCCGTTCTTCCTCGTCAATTTCGAACATCAGCGTTCCGGTAAATTCCGATCCGTTCGGGACCATCGGGTTATAGGCCGCCAGTTCGTCGGTCAGCTGTTCCTCGCCGCCCTTTTCGATCCGCAGCATTTCCTGAATCTGCAGCCACATGCTCTCCCAGCTTTCAAACTGGATCGTCGCATAGGGGCCGATCGCGATCCGCCGGAATTTCTTGCGCAGGATCGATTCCTGCCGCTTGTCCTTGCGGATCGTCTCATAATCCTGGAGCGAGATGATATCATCCCGGGTGATTTCATGGGTATCGCGGGGCATGGTTGATCCTCAAATTTGTCGGTTCAAGCGGCAGGACCCTGCCGTGTTGTTGTAAATCGTCATCAGAATCCATAGGCCTTGGCCAGCAATTCGATCGGGTGACCGATCCGCTCGGGGACATCGGCCTGGCCGCCGCTTTCCATGATCTGTTTCAGGTGCGGCCCGGCCAGCGGGCATTCACTGACCATATAATCGGGGGAGTCTTTGGCAATCGCACGCGCGGCCGGGCGACCGACCTTGACCGCCTTGTCGAAATTTTCCTTGAAAATGCCCCATTTTCCGCCATGGCCAGAGCAGCGTTCGGTGATCGTCGCCGTTGCTTCCGGAATCAGCTTCAGCATTTCCATCGCTTTCGGTCCCATATTCTGGGCCCGGCTGTGGCAGGCAAAGTGGATGCCGATCCTTGCATTCATCGGCGTGATCTCCATCAGTCCCCTGTCCTTGGCAATCTCCACGACATATTCGCTGAGATCGCGGGTCGCCTTGGCCAGTTTCTTCACCGCCTCATTGTCGGGCAGGATCAGCGGCCATTCAAATTTCATCATCAGCGCGCAGCTCGGGGTCAGCGCGACAATGTCATAGCCGTCGTCGATGATCGGCTCGAAAAAGGCAGCGACCTTCTCTGCCGACGATGCCACCGCTGGCAGATCGCCATTTTCCAGCTTCGGCATGCCGCAACAGGCGGGATATTCGACGCGGGTCTGGACGCCGTTGTGGGCGAGGACGGCCAGCGCGGCCTGGCCAGCGGTCTGGTCGTTGAAATTGCCATAGCAGGTTGCGTAAATTGCCGCCTTCCGTCCGAACGCCGGTGCCTCCGGATTGGCGACCGGACCATGACCGGCATGCCTGTGGGTCAGCGGGACCTCTTCAAATTCCGGCAGATGGGCGCGCTTGTCGATACCGGCGACGCGCTCCAGCATGCCTCGGGTCAGGCCATTGTCCTGTTTTGTTGCCCAGTTCGCGAGACCGGAAAGAGTGCCGGCCACGACCGCATTGCGATCCATTTCGGCAAGCTGCCTGTCGACCAATCCGGTCTTGCCCTTGCGATTCTCGGTCGCCCGGTGGCGCAGCATCAGATGCGGGAAATCGAGATCAAATTCGTGCGGCGGCACATAGGGACATTTGACCATGAAACACATGTCACAAAGCGTGCAGGCATCGACAACCTTCTTGATATCGCCAGCGCTCAGGTCGTCGACCTCTTCGTTGGGACTTTCGTCGATCATGTCGAACAGCTGCGGAAAGCTGTCGCACAGGTTGAAACAGCGGCGGCAGCCGTGGCAGATGTCGAAGACCCGGCGCAGCTCCTGGTCCAGCGCCACCTCGTCATAATAGGATTCCTCCTGCCACGCGATCGGATGACGCGTCGGCGCGCCCAAACTGCCTTCTGTCATGATTTATTCCCTGTCGCCCTGGGGACGGAGTTCAAGAGAGAGAAGATTGCGCCGCCGCCTGTTGGGAGGAGGGAGGTGGCGGCGGCGCAATCCAATGGATGAACGGTTTAGGCGTCCATCGATTCCAGCGTTTTCTGGAATTTGCCAGCGTGGCTTTTTTCCGCCTTGGCAAGCGTTTCGAACCAGTCGGCAATTTCGTCAAAGCCTTCTTCGCGGGCCGACTTGGCCATGCCCGGATACATGTCGGTATATTCGTGGGTTTCGCCCGCGATTGCCGATTTCAGATTGTCGGAAGTGGCGCCGATCGGCTGGCCGGTCGCCGGATCGCCGACTTCTTCAAGAAACTCCAGATGACCATGGGCGTGGCCAGTTTCGCCTTCCGCCGTGGACCGGAAAACCGCTGCGACGTCATTATAGCCTTCGATATCCGCTTTCTGGGCGAAATAGAGATAGCGACGGTTGGCCTGGCTTTCCCCGGCAAAGGCGTCTTTCAGATTCTGTTCGGTTTTGCTTCCCGCAAGTCCCATAGTCTTCTCCATTCTCGGATGATTGAAATAGATACCGATATCAAGAATCGGATTGGCACGGTGTTAACCGGGCATGCTGTCCCTCTCCACCGAATTTTTTGATGGTTGGTGATCGAAATAATCGATCAATCTATTGCAATTTATTCGCAATAGCGATTATTTGTCGGGGCATCGCTGCAACTGGTAGACGTCCGGTTTGATCGAAAGATCAAAGCGATCCCGGCTCAGGATGCGGACCGGTCCGTTCAGGCGAAAACGCCCGCCAGCCTCCCCGGTTTCTTCGTCAATCGACAGGTCGTCGAGCCGCAGCAGCAGCTCGTCCTCCCCCCATTCCCAGGTCCCGGTCAGATTTTCGGAGACAAAATTGCCGCCCGGGATCATCGTCCAGCTGGCGGGTGCCGTGCAATCTTCCCCGAGCATCGACCAGCGCCCTTCGAAATAGGACGGGTCAATGTCGGAGGTCGGCTCTGCGGCCATTGCGCTTGCCGGCAAGCCGACCAACAACAACAAATGCCAAGCCCGCCAGCCCATCTATTTCTTCATGATCTGCAAGGTCGCAGCGGTTAGCGCCTCGGCCCCGGTCACGATCACCTTTTCGGCATCGGGTGCCCAGAACGGGCTGTGCAGCGACGGCAATTTGGTGCCCTCGGTCTGCGCCTGCTGATATTCCGCCATCGGCACGCCGCCGACCCAGAAGATCATGCTCTTGATATTCTCGTCGGCACGGCGATAGCGGCTGAAATCCTCACCGCCCATCACCGGCTTTGACTGGACGACGCGGTCCTTGCCGAAACGGGTCTCGAACAGCTTCGCCATTTCCACCGTGAAATCGGGCGTATTGTAGGTCGCCGGGGTGAATTCCGCATCGCGCACCGAGACCACCGGCATCCGGTCCTCCGGCATGCCTGCGGCGATCGCCTCGCCGCGCGCGATCCGCTTGATCCCGTCGAGCAGCTTGGCGCGCGTTTCGTCGCCATAGCTGCGCACCGTGATCAGCAGCAGCGCCTCGTCGGAAATGATATTATGCTTGGAACCGGCCTGGAAACTGCCGACGGTCACGACCGCCGGATCCTGCGGATCGATCTCGCGGCTGACCAATGTCTGCAGGGAACCGACAATGCGGCTGGCCAGCACGACCGGATCCTTGGTGGTATGCGGATAGGCACCATGGCCGCCGACACCCTTGACCTGGATATCGACGCTGTCGACATTGGCCAGGGCAAAGCCCGGTGCATAGCCGATATATCCAGCCGGTGCGCCGGCAGCATCATGAAAGGCGAGCGCATAGTCGGGCTTGGGAAAACGGGTGTAGAGGCCGTCCTCGAGCATCGCGAGGGCGCCCTCGCCGGTCTCTTCCGCCGGTTGCAGGATCATCACCAGCGTCCCGGCCCATTCATCCTTGCGGGCGGCCAGTTGGCGGGCTGCAGCGACCCATCCGGTCATATGCGTGTCATGGCCGCAGGCGTGCATCACATAGGTCTCATTGCCCTGACGGGTCTTTGCCTTGACCGTCGAGGCGAAGGGCAGCCCGGTCTTTTCCTCCAGCGGCAAGCCGTCCATGTCGGCGCGCAGCAGCACCGTCGGCCCCGCGCCATTTTTCATCACCGCCACCACGCCGGTGCCGCCGACCTTCTCGGTCACGTCGAAGCCGAGACGCCGCGCTTCGGCAGCCAGTTTCGCGGCGGTGCGGACTTCCTCGCCGCTCAGTTCGGGATTGCTGTGCAGATCACGGTAAATATCCATCAGCGACGGCAGGTCGGCCGCAATCGCCTTGTTCAGCTCATCGGCTTGTGCCGGTGCAAAGGCCAGCATCGAGGCGGCCATGGTCAAACCCAGTTTCGAAATATTGCGCATCATCATCCCCAAGAAAATTTATACGTCCTGTCACTAAGGCGCTTCCGTCCGCTTGTCAGTCAGAAAATCGGTGAAGGTCCGATCATTGCTCAATCCGCTGCAGATCAATGATATCGAGCTCCGATTCGTAAAAGGGTTTCGGAAACAGGATGCGCCAGCGCTTCTGGCCAAGCCGCTCGACGATACCGGCGAGGTCGCGCTCTGGCTCGGCTCCATAGGGCACCAGCGCGGCTTCGTCACCGAGCATCAGGGTACCCAGGGACACGCCATGCGCCTTGTCCCGCTCGCCGGTGGGAGGCGCATCATGGATATGACCCACCGGACGCTGCGAACCGGTCAGTTTGACAAACTGGCGCCGGCCGTTCTCAACGATGATCCGGCAGCGAAAATAGTCATAGGCAATCATCTCCAGATAGCGGCCTGCCAGCTTCGTCACGTTGCAATCATACACCCCGGCCGGCGGCGGTGCATAGTCGATAGCAGCATCGACCTCGTAGAGCGTG
>Ga0209643_1001198_pt1 | contig 27029 bp, 23 predicted proteins | sample AutmiccBRH37_all_FD_187383 | JGI IMG/M metagenome (GOLD analysis project Ga0209643, IMG submission 187383) | Deep subsurface microbial communities from Mt. Terri, Switzerland - Autotrophic microbial communities BRH/37_all (SPAdes) (version 2) | ecosystem: Environmental > Aquatic > Deep... | reverse complement strand
AATCTTATAGAAAAATCATTTGTTGGGGACATTCCTCCGAAGGAGGTGTGTCCCCTTACCTTTATGGAGATTTTCTCTTGCTCTTTTTCTCGCTAGCTTAAATTGCTTTGACGAGGTTTTGGTTTTTACCATTAATCCATCTTGCTTCTGTTTAGTTTTCAAGGACCGGTTCGGTGAATTCTTCACCGTCAGAGCATTGATAATGCTATCACATTGGACTTTCGATGTCAATCTGTTTTTACTTTTCTGCCCGACATTTTGCACCGGCGAAAGTATATGTTATCATCTTCTCAGATCACAGTCAATAAGCATATATTGGCTGCTATTCCTCCGTCTGCCATCCTTGCAGCGGCGACGTTTATTATACTATCACAGTTGCAAAACCATGTCACCAGGAAATATAAGGCAGGCCTAAGCCTGCCTTATTCCCTGTGCCGCATGAGCGGAAAAAGAATTACATCCCTGATGGATGATGAGTTGGTAAGCAGCATTACCAGCCTGTCAATACCTATACCCAGCCCCCCTGCCGGCGGCATACCGTACTCCAGGGCCGTGATATAGTCTTCGTCCATCATATGAGCCTCGTCGTCACCTGCCTGCCTCTGTTCCACCTGCCGGCGAAAACGTTCTTTCTGGTCGATGGGATCATTTAATTCCGAAAAGGCGTTGGCCATTTCACGCGCGTATATAAAGAGTTCAAAGCGGTATGTTAATTCCGGCTGATCCGCTTTCTTTTTAGCCAGGGGAGATATTTCAATAGGATAATCAATGATGAAGGTTGGCTGAATTAACCGGGGTTCGACCTTCTCTTCAAATACCTTGTTTAATATGGTGCCCCAGGAATCACCGGGCTTCACTTCCAGCCCCAGGCCCTTGGCCGCAAGGTAAGCTTCACCTTCGCCTTTCAGGCTCAGAAAATCCAACCCACTGTATGTTTTCACCGCCTCCAGCATGGGTAGTCTGATCCATGGGGGGGTCAGGTTAATCTCCACCCCTTCGTAGCTAATAAGTCCGTTACCCAGAACTTCCGTAGCCACAGTGGAAATAAGCTCTTCGGTGAGAGCCATCATTTCGTCGTAATCGGCATAGGCCTGATATAGCTCAAGCATAGTAAATTCCGGGTTGTGCTTGGTGGAAATACCCTCATTACGAAAGTTGCGGTTTATTTCATACACCCTGTCGAATCCGCCCACCAGCAGTCGCTTGAGATATAATTCAGGCGCTATCCTCATGTAAAGCTTCATATCAAGTGCGTTATGGTGGGTAATAAAGGGCCTGGCGGCGGCGCCTCCGGCGATGGGTTGCATCATGGGGGTCTCCACCTCAAGGAAGCCTTTCATCTCCAGGTGCTTTCTTATGGTATGCACAATCCTGCTTCGCATAACAAAGGTTTCCCTAACCTCAGGGTTTACAATTAAATCCACATAACGCTGGCGATATCGCAACTCCACATCCTTGAGCCCATGCCATTTTTCCGGCAGGGGGCGCAGGGACTTGGACAATAATGTAAGTTCGTTGATGGATATAGTGATTTCACCCATCCTGGTTTTAAAAACCTTACCAGCCGCACCTATAATATCGCCGATATCAAGTTTGGTAAAAAGATCATAAGCCTCCTGGCCAATATCGTTCAGTCTGGCATAAACCTGTATTTGTCCCGTAGCATCCTGGATATGGGCAAAGCCGGCTTTCCCCTGAATGCGTCTGGACATTATTCTGCCGGCCACCCTAACTTCCTGTGCCTCCATGGCATCAAAGCTTCCGGTTATATCCACAGCCGTATGGGTTCTAAGGTATTTGCCACCAAAAGGTTCAATACCCCTATCCCTTAATTCCGCCAGTTTTTCCCTGCGCACCAGCATTAATTCATTCAGATCTTCCAGGATCTCCCCGGGCTGTTTCGCATCACAAGCAGTTTTTTCCTTTTCTGACATATCATCCTCCGTGCCTTTCAAACCCTCGCTATCTCCCGATAATATCCATGATTTGGTATTTTAAAACCCCCGCCGGCACCGTTACCTCCACTACACTGCTCTTGCTTTTTCCAAGTATGGCCTTTCCCACGGGGGATTCGTTGGAGATCCTGTTTTTATCGGGGTCTGCCTCTATGGATCCCACTATGGTATACTCCACTTCATCTCCGTATTCCAGATCTTTCAATATTACCGTGGATCCCACGAAAACTTCCTCGGTGCCGATATTTTCGTCATCAATTATTTTTGCGTTACGCAGCATTTTTTCCAGCATTAATATGCGTCCCTCGATAAAGGCCTGTTCGTTTTTGGCATCCTCATATTCGGAATTTTCACTGATATCGCCGAATTCAATGGCCTGCTTGATGCGCCCGGCAACTTCCCGGCGCTTTACAGTTTTATACTGCTCCAGCTCTTCTTCCAGTTTTTTCAAACCCTCTAATGTAAGAATAGTTTCTTTTTCTTTCATTATGCTATCTCCTCATTTTCCCTGTCTTAAAACTTACTGAACAATATATGTCTTTTACCCCGTATTATTCAAAAAGTTCCGAGGATAATAAAGGAAGCACCCAAAAAAGCCCTAACTAGATTTAAAGCACTGCAAGACATCTCTCGCAGTGCTGGCGATATTTGGGTTCACCTTTCAAAACATTATAAGAACATAATATCTTTTTGTCAAGAAACTTATTCTGAACAGGAACTAATTCTATACAACCTGTAAACCTTTTCCCAAGGCATTCCTTCTTATGATTTCTATTTCCTGCGAGGCGACAGCCCTTTCAAAACTACGGAAGCCGGCCAGCTTGAATCCATGCTTCTTGGCCAGGGCGGAGATTTCAGTTACCTGCTCGACAGTAAGCTCCCTGCCCAAAGAAAAATTTTCATATCTTCCCTCCAGGGCCAAAATCATTGTCTCTGCCATGCAGGCGTACGCTATTCCGGGCGGAAAAGCAAATTTGAAATTGAAATTTACATCTCCCGGCACTTTTACCATACCGCCATCCAGAACAAGGATGTCATCCCTTGCCATGGCAACCTGCTTGCAGACATTCCGGGGACGGGAAACATCACATATCACTGCCCCCGGCATCAAGTCCTCCGGCCCGATCATGGTATCTACGGAACTGCTGACGGCTATCACTATCTGGGCCATCTTCAGGGCTGCCTTAATATCTGAGGTAAATCCCACCGAAAGGCCGGTATGGTAAAGTATTTTTTCTGCCAGTTCCTCCAGCGGCTTTTTATTCCTGGCCACCAGGGTCATTTTTTTCACTTCCCCGGCCATCATCATCGCATAGACCCTGCCGATGGAACCAGTGGCACCCAGTACGGCCACATGGACATTATTAAGGTTGTGCCCCATTAGTCTGGCCGCTTCCCTGGTGCCCTCCAGGGCGGTGGCCACGGTAAAGCTGTTGCCGGTGGTCACGGCAATGTCTAAATTTTTGGCTATGGTATTACCGGCGTCCCCCACCACCGGGGTGAAGGCTCCCAGGCCTATAATTTTTGCGCCCAGTTTCTCGGCCACTCTGCCCGCCTGGATAATCCTTCCCGTAACATATTTTTCGGGTAGACTGACCATTTGCCTGGAAGTGAGGGGACACGTTACAAACCAGCCTTCGGCCTGATTGTAAGGCGTCTCAATCCCGGTTATATGGGAAACCTTCATGGGCGGGACCAGGCGAAAAAATTTTTCCACCACTTTATCCGGCAGATAGCGGCTAAAGGGAAATTTCCAGGCCATGTCCTTTACGTCCAGCGGATGAATTATGAAAGCGAACTTTTCCATGCATTTCCCCCTCCGATCACTTATAAGACGGACATTATTTCGTGAAAAGAAAATGGGTCATCAGATTAAGTATGCCCGGAAGCAGGAAAACAGACCTTTTTAGAACATTTTGTAATTCATTGTTCCAGGGATATCAATAATTCCCTCATTTCCCCGGCCGTCGCTGCCCGGTTTATCTGCGACCTGAGCCTGGCTGCTCCATACAGGCCTTTTAGATACCAGGAGGCGTGCTTGCGCATCTCCCTCACACCTATGTATTCCCCTTTATATCCCACCAGTAAATCCAGATGCCTGAGAGCAGTTTTAATCCTGTCACCGGCTAACGGCGGCAGTAGTATTTCCCTGCTGGCAAAAAAATGGATAACCTCCCTGAAAATCCAGGGATTGCCCATGGAAGCCCTGCCGATCATTACTCCATGGCAGCCTGTCTGCTCCATCATGGACAGGGCATCGGCTCCACTGCGGACATCACCGTTGCCAATCACCGGAATATTTACCGCCTCTCTAACCTTACGGATAATATCCCAGTCGGCCCTGCCGCTGTAAAACTGCTCTCTGGTCCGGCCATGTACGGCGACTGCTGAGGCGCCAGCATCTTCTATGATCTTCGCCATCTGCACTGCGTTAACTGATTGCTCGTCCCAGCCCTTTCTTATTTTTACTGTAACCGGAACCGTCACGGCAGCTACCACCGCGCTAATTATTGCTGCGGCCAGCCCGGGGGTTTTCATCAGTGCCGAGCCCTCGCCGCTGCGCACAATTTTGGGAGTGGGGCAGCCCATATTAATGTCTATTATGTTGGCACCCCGCTCCTCCACCAGCACGGCGGCCCTAGCCATGTATTCCGGGTTTGAACCAAAAATCTGGACAGAAAGGGGTCCTGGTTCATCGCCTCTGCCCAGAAGGGCAAAGGTTTTGTTGTTGCTATAAATTAAGGCCTGGTCGCTTACCATTTCGGTGCAAACCAGGCCACACCCGGCTTCCCGGGCCAGGGTGCGGTAGGCCTGGTCCGTTACCCCGGCCATGGGGGCGGAAACCACCGGGCTGGCCAGCCTGACACCACCTATATGCATTGCTTCTTCCCCCGAAGATTATATGTTTCTCTCATATATCAATCTAAGCCCGGTAAGGGTAAGCAAAGGATCAACCCTCTGAATCGTTTCTGATTCCCGGGAAATCAATTCCGCCAGACCACCCGTGGCAATAACCTGTGGATCGGCCTGCAGCTCTTTTTTTATACGGCTTACAATGGCGTCCACCTGCCCGGCAAACCCGTAAATAATGCCTGACTGCATACTATTGACAGTGTTTTTGCCAATTACCGTGGGGGGCTTAACCAATTCCACCCGGGGCAGCTTGGCAGCCCTGGCAAACAGGGCATCGGTGGATATGCCAATACCCGGGGCAATGGCCCCACCCAGGTATTCACCCCTGGCGGATATGGCGCAAAATGTGGTGGCTGTGCCGAAATCAACAATTATTAGCGGACCCCCATATAATTCATACCCTGCCAGGGCGTTGACTATCCTGTCGGCACCCACTTCCCTGGGATTTTCATATTTTATGGAAATGCCAGTTTTTATCCCCGGCCCCACCACCAGGGGACTTACACCGAAATATTTTCTGGACATGTTCTCCAGGGCCAGCATCAGAGGCGGCACCACCGAGGAAATTACAAGCGCCTGCACTTTTTGCATGGAGATGCCGGAACTGTCAAACAGCGCGCGAAGCAGCATGCCGTATTCGTCATCGGTGCGCTGGGGATAAGTAGTAATACGCCAGTGCGCCGCCAGATTTTCCCCCTCGTACACACCCAGCACCATATTGGTATTGCCGATATCAAATACCAGTATCATACCTCTCCCTGCTTTCTCACAAAATTCATGGTGCAATTTTATCAGAGTGCTATTTTTTAAGCAACATTGATACTCTATTTTAGCATAATAAGTCAACTTACCGGATAACCACTGTAATAAAAGAACGCACCCCCGTCCGGGATGCGTTCTTTTGAAAAACCAAACCTTGTTCATATGATTGTTATTGTACCTACAGTATTCTCGCTGCCCTGACCCTACGGGCCACAGCCCGGGCGAGGGCAGAGGCAATAATCGCCTTGACGATATCAGCTCCGATAAAAGGTATAAATCCCATTTTAATAACTGCCAGAGCAGAAAAAGTCTTTCCCAGGTAAAAGTTCAGGATCATGTACAGGTAGGGCAGTCCCACCAGGTAAATCACCACCACCCCGGCCAGGGTAGCGGCTATATACCGCACCAGGCCAGCCTTACCACCGGCGGGGAGCAATTTGCCGGTTACGTAGGCCCCGGCAATGAAACCCAGAAGAAAGCCGAAGGTAGGTTGGAGAACATAGGCTGGCCCGCCATAAGGCGGCTTTTCAAACACCGGCAGCCCCACCAGTCCCATCAAAACGTACACCAGCATACTCATGGCTCCCAGCCTGCCGCCCAGCATGGCCCCGGCCAGCACCGCCACAAAGGGTAGCAGGCTGAAAGGCACCACCAGCCCCCCCAGGAAGCGTAATATTAAAGCCGCTACCACCGCCAGAGCGGCGAACATGGCCCCCAGAATAATGTCCCGGGTTGAAAATTTCATTTAAAAACACCTCCCACTATAAAAAATTTGCTGTATCTGACACGAAAGAATTGTATAAAGTCCGTTAAACAAAAAATTAGCAAAGCATTTCGTTTACTATCGCGCGCTATGCGGTTGACAATAAGCTCAGTAAACGCATCAAACAATGGCTTTCCTGCAAGTCCGTTAGAGCACCGGCTACAGCCCGGTTTATACATTCAGCAAAATCTTTTCGGCCTCATCCGGTTCTAAGGGAAACATCACCGGCCAGCAATTGTTTCAGGGAACCGTCGGGAAGCCTTAACAATAACGCACCTGTGTCATCCACATCCTCGGCCCAGCCCTCCAGGGTTTCCCTGGCTGAGATTACCCTTACCGGGCAGTTCAGGGTAACACAATTTTCCTTCCACTCCGCCAGCACAGGTTTAAAACCCCTTGCCAGCCAAAGCCCGTATAGTTGTTCAAATTGGTAGAGCATCTTCTGTAAAAGCAAACGCCGGGAAACAAAAGCACCGCTTTCAATCTTTAAGGAAGTGGCAATTTCACTCAGCTCCTCTGGAAAACGCTCCGTGTTAACGTTCACCCCCATCCCCACCACCAGAAAATTCACCCGCTCCATTTCGGCGTTCATTTCAGATAAAATACCGCAGAGCTTTTTTCCGTTTACCAGCAAATCGTTGGGCCACTTGATGCCCGCCTTGATACCGCTGATGTCCTTAACAGCCCGGGCAAGGGCCACCGCCGCCAGCATGGTAACCGGGGGAGCCTCGGCAGGGGGCAGCTCCGGCCGTAATATTAACGAACACAATACATCTAGAGCGTGCGGGGAATACCAACCCCGGCTCATCCGGCCCCTACCCCCGGCCTGCGCCTCAGCCACTACCAGGGTACCCTCCGGTGCGCCTCCGGCGGCCAGTTCCCTGGCCACATGATTGGTGGAGCTGGTGCTGTCAAGGTAGTATATATTTCTTCCCAGAGTGACCGTTTCCAGGCCGGAGTATATTTCTTCCGGGTAGAGCCTGTCCGGAACGGCCAGCAAACGGTAGCCGGATTTGGTCTGGGATTCGATATCGTAACCTTTAGCACGCAATGCCTGGACGTGTTTCCATATCGCCGTCCTTGACACCCCCAGGTTTTTGCATATTTCCTCGCCGGAAGTGTAATCGGGATAATTTTCCCTGAGCAGCTTTAAAACAATGCTTTTCATCTCGTCCACCATTTTCCCCAAAGCAATTATTTTAATTCTAGGACTCTTTCCAGGGTTCGTCAATCCGAAAAAATTACTTGGTTTACAATTGACCATATGAAAAAGCAAAAACCGGGATGCACCCCGGCCAGCAATTATTTTACATTTGAAAGGTATCCCGGAATAGGTTTCATCTCCCCTATATCCAGGCTGATATCCATAGATTTAAAGGAATGAGTGATGGAGCCCGCAGATATATAGTCGACTCCCGTTCTGGCCACCGCGATGATGGTTTCCTCGTTGATGCCCCCGGAAGCCTCCAGCAGTGCACGTCCGTCTACAATCTCCACCGCCTGGCGCATAGTCTCCACATCCATGTTATCCAGCATAATTATATCCGCCCCGGCTTTCAGTGCTTCTTCAACCCCTGCCAGGCTTTCCACTTCCACCTCTATTTTCATGGAGAAAAAAGCAACCTCCCTGGCCAGTTCCACGGCCCGGGTTATACTGCCCGCAACCTGGATGTGGTTATCCTTGATCAGTACAGCATCATAAAGGCCGAAGCGGTGATTGGCGCCTCCGCCTACCCTGACCGCATATTTTTCCAAAATCCTCAGGCCGGGGGTGGTCTTTCTGGTATCAATAAGACGGGCCTTCTCCCCTGCAATTAATGATGAAAGATAAGCAGTTTTAGTGGCGATGCCAGACATTCTCTGCAAAAAATTCAGGGCCACCCTCTCCCCGGTCAATACTGCCCGGGCGTCTCCCTCGACCCTGGCCAGCAGTTGCCCTGCCTTAACCCTGTCCCCGTCCTTGGCTCTGGGTTGAAAGGATATATCATGGTTTAGACGGCGAAAAACTGCCTCGGCAACGGACAGTCCGGCCACCACACCGGTTTGCTTGGACTGGATAAGGCCAATGGTGGTGTAACCTTCGGGCACTATGCTCTCCGTGGTTATATCCCCGGTGCCGATATCCTCCAGCAAAGCCCGGTCAATCAGATCTCTAATCTTTATATCCACCAGCACAGGGAAAAACCTCCTTATATACATACCTGAATTATCTTATTTCCCTTTAAATCCTTTGCTATACAAAAAAACCGCACGCTGCCGGAAATTAAAAGTATAAATGTACTGCTGTAATTACTACTACCGGCGTATAATAACATGTTTCAGCCATCGCTCCACCGGCTGGGGCGCGTCCATCCGGTAATGCCCCCCACGGCTTTCGGTGCGAACCAGAGCAGCCTCGGCCACCAAATGTCCTACCTCCAGCATGTTTCTCACTTCTATTTCTTCCGGCCCGGATACTTCATAACGGGCGATGTAACCATAGCTTTCCAATTTCTCCAGAGCTTTAATAAGCCCCTGGGAGGTGCGCACAGGACCCGCATACTGTCCCATAAGCACCTGAATTTCCTTACGGATGGACTGGTAATTCACCTCAGAGGGCTGGGACAAAAGCCGGTCACAATTAAAATAACATCTGCCGGGACAATAGTCGACACCATATTTTTTAACCCACTGAACGATTCGCCAGCCAAATACCAGTCCGTCCAGCAAAGAGTTGCTGGCCAGCCGGTTGGCCCCGTGAACCCCCAGGCAAGCGGTCTCACCGCAGGCATATAGCCCGTGTATACTGGTTTCACCGTTTAAATTGGTCTTGACCCCGCCCATCATATAATGAGCCGCTGGGGCCACGGGAATCGGATCCCTGGTAATATCCAGACCGTAAGCGGCACAGGTTTTCATTATGGTGGGAAATCTCTCGCTGATTAAATCAGGGGTCAAATGGGACAAATCCAGAAATACCCTTTCCGATGCGGTTATACCCATTTCGGTAAGTATGGCCCTGACCACAATATCCCTGGGGGCCAACTCCGCAAGAGCATGATAACGGGTCATAAAGCGGTCGCCGTAACGGTTCCTGAGATAGGCTCCTTCTCCCCGTACAGCCTCGGATATTAAAAATCTCGGCGCGCCGGAAAGGGATAAAACCGTGGGATGGAACTGAATGAATTCCATATCCATAACTTCCGCGCCAGCCCTATAGGCTATGGCTATACCGTCCCCGGTGGCCACTTCCGGATTAGTGCTGTACTCGTATAGCTGGCCCAGCCCGCCGGTGGCCAAAATCACTGCCTTACCCCAGAAAACCTTTAAATCATTGCTCCTTCGGTCCAGTGCCAGCACCCCGTGGCAAACATTCTCCTTGACCAGGAGGTCAACGGCCAAGTGGTCCTCCAGTATTTGTATGTTCTTATCCCTGCGCACCCTGTCGGTCAGTGCCCGCTGAATTTCCGCGCCGGTAGCGTCGCCGCTGGCATGTAAAATCCTGCGGCGGCTGTGCGCCCCTTCCCGTGTCAGGGCCAGTTCGCCGTCCTTATAGTCAAAATGGGCACCCATCCCTATAAGGTCCCGAACCCTGTCCGGACCCTCGCTGACCAGTATCCTAACTGCTTCCCGGTCACAGAGCCCGGCACCGGCCAACAGGGTATCCTCCAGGTGCAGTTCCGGTGAATCAGAAGTGCTTATGGCGGCAGCAATACCGCCCTGAGCTTTGTCCGTATTGCTGTTGTCAGCAGCCTGCTTGGTAAGCAATATCACCCGGGAGCCACTCTGACTGGCCGCGTATGCAGTATACAACCCGGCAATGCCGCTCCCGATGATTACATATTCGCATTCATGCCGGGGTAACTGCCGGGTATCAAAATTTGTTATATATGACGGGGTCAACATTATTATCTCCCTTATTTTACAGCCAGCATCCGCTCCAGGCACCTCAGGGCCTTTTCCCTGATATCCGGCGCCACGGTTATCTGTGGTTCCATGGTTAACAGGGAACGGTGCACCTTTTCCAGGGTGGTAGCTTTCATATTGGGGCAGACTAGCTTTTCTGAAGCCGGGTAGAATTTTTTATCCGGGTATCTTTTATTAAACTGGTGCAATATACCTTTTTCTGTGCATACTATAAATTCTTCTGCCGGGCTTTCTCCGGCATAACGCAACATACCTGTAGTGCTGGCTACCGCATCGGCCAGTTCCACCACATCGGGCCGGCATTCGGGGTGAACCAGTACCTGGGCCTCCGGGTGCTCCCTTTTAGCCGCCAGCACATCATCCCTGGTCAATTTTTCGTGGGTGGTACAGTACCCCTCCCAGATCCGGATATTTTTCCTGCCGGATTTTTTGGCCACGTAATCACCCAGATTTTTGTCCGGAATAAACAATACAGGCTGGTCTTCAGGCAACGACTTGATAACATTTACGGCGTTAGCGGACGTGCAGGCGAGGTCGCTTTCCGCCTTGACCTCAGCGCTGGTATTAACGTAACAGACCACCACTGCACCGGGCATATTCTGCTTCCTGGCCCGCAGGGAAGGCCCGTCCACCATATCCGCCATGGGACAGCCGGCCTGCTTTTCCGGCAATAATACTATTTTATCGGGAGACAGTATAGCGGCGCTTTCAGCCATAAAGTGAACACCGCAAAAAACTATCACGTCTGCATCCGTTTCCGCAGCCCGTCGGGAAAGTTCCAGGGAATCACCCACGAAATCAGCCGCCTCCTGAACCTCGGGACGCTGGTAAACGTGACTTAATATTATGGCCCGGCGCTGTTTTTTGAGGTGCTTGATTTCTTCCGTCAGTTGCTGTATCTTTTCTTGCTCCATCACTGTCGCTCCTTTACTGCACCGAGACGTTAAATGAATTTGTAGCCGGACACTATTTCTGGCTCCCCAAGACTCATGGAATTATTCTAAACACCCCGGTCGAAAATTGTCAAGTGTCAATACCGCTACCGGCTTATTACATTACCTCATCTTGCCTCATTCTGTTTGGCTGTGAAGCTCCACCCGGCGTACCTCTACCGGCCGGTTGTTTTCATCTACCATGACCACCGTTGGCTGGAAATTACCGGCCTCCTCCCTGCTAAGCAGGCAGTAAGAAATAATAATAACCGTATCCCCGGGCTGCACAAGCCTGGCGGCGGCGCCATTGAGGCAAATTACCCCGGATCCCTTGGGCCCGGGTATGACGTAAGTTTCAAACCTGGCGCCGTTATAGTTGTTAACTATCTGAACCTTTTCATTGGGCAAAATGTCCGAAGCTTCCAGCAACAAACTATCAATAGTAATGCTGCCCATATAATTGAGGTTGGCCTCGGTAACCCTAGCCCGGTGTATTTTTGATTTGAACATATTTATAAACAAGGGCTACACCTCCAGGACAGTATTGTCAATCAACCTGGTCTGCCCGAACCTTACCGCCAGGGCCAGCAGCACCGGGCAATCTATAACTTCAACTGGATTCAAATCCGAAATATTTCTAAGCTCAACATAATCTATGCCCGCTTCCGGCACGGAGGAAATCATATCCCTAACCAGCTGCAAGATTGTACCCGCGTCTCGTTCCCCCTGTTCAACCGCTTTTTCAGCCGCCTTCAGGCTCTCAAACAACACAGCGGCTGAACGGCGCTGCTCCGGCGTAAGGTAAACATTGCGCGAACTCATAGCCAGTCCATCCTCTTCCCGCACGGTAGGAACCGTAACGATTTCCACCGGCATATTCAAGTCCTCCGCCATGCGGCGGATAACCAGTACCTGCTGGGCGTCCTTCTGGCCGAAATAAGCCCTGTCCGGCAGCACAATATTAAAAAGCTTAGTTACCACCGTGGCCACGCCTCTGAAATGGCCGGGCCTGGACTTGCCGCACAGGCAGCCGGTAAGGCTGTTTAAATCCACATTGGTGTTGAATCCCGGAGGATACATTTCCTCCACAGAGGGATAAAATATTGCATCCACATCCACCTCTGCGGCCAGAGCATGATCCCGCTCAAAATCCCTGGGGTAGCGTTCCAGATCCTCGCCCGGGCCGAACTGCGCGGGGTTAACAAATATACTGATTACCACCATATCGCAGTCTTTTTTAGCTTCCCGCATAAGCTGTAGATGGCCCTGGTGCAGATAACCCATAGTGGGCACAAAGCCTATGATCTTCCCCGTACCCCTTTCTGTCCGTACCAGCTCCCTTACTTCGCTGATTCTACGGCAAATCAACAATTATCTCACCCCCCGACTGTTAAGTAACGTTGCGCAGGCAAGAGGCAAGTAGGGACGGTTCTTGACTTGCGCATGGCGACGTCGACAGAAGTACCGCTGCAAACAAAGGTAAATCAGAATAGCATAGTTGTATGTTGCGCATTTGCACCCTTATGTGCAATAATGCACCCATGCCCCCTGCAGCCTAATAAAGCTTGTCCAGTACTTCTTCGGACATGCCGAAGCCATGTTCCGGCCCCGGAAAGGTAAGGTTTTCTACTTCATCCTTGTAGCCTTTTAGAGCCTCCATGATTTGGTCGCTGAGCTGCACGTACCGTTTGGCAAACTTCGGCGACACCCCTCCGTAAAGACCCAGCATGTCATGGGTTACCAGCACCTGGCCGTTGCAGTGCGGGCCTGCGCCTATGCCTATGGTGGGAACGTCGAGCTTCTCCGTAATTAATTTAGCCAGGGGTGTGGGCACACCTTCCAACACCATAGAAAACACTCCAGCCTCTTGAATGGCCAGGGCGTCATCAATCATTTTCCTGGCGGTAGCCTCGTCTTTGCCCTGCACCTTATAGCCGCCCATTTGGTGAACGGACTGGGGCGTGAGACCCAAATGGCCCATTACCGGTATGCCGGCGTTTACCATGGCCTGAATAGCCCCGGCCACCTCGGCGCCGCCTTCCAGCTTGACAGCCTGGGCGCCTCCCTCCTGAAGCAGCCGCCCGGCATTGCGCACGCTTTCCTCCCTGGAAAGGTGATAGGAAAGAAACGGCATATCCCCCACCACCATGGCCCTGGCTACCCCCCTGGCAACAGCCTTGACATGGTGCACCATATCATCCATAGTCACCGGAATGGTAGAGCCGTAACCCAGCACCACATTACCCAGGGAATCCCCCACCAGAATAGCATCTATACCAGCGGCGTCCACCAGCTTGGCCATGGGAAAATCATACGCGGTCAGCATGGTGATGGGTTTTCCATCTCTTTTGGCCTGTCTGAAGTAGGCTGTAGTCACCCGTTCCATCTGTTTTTTCCTCCATCAAAGTTTTATTGAGCCTGAAAGCCTGTTGCTCGTCAATGCTTCCCTTTTCCCGGGCTACTCCTACGGTATACTGTCCCAGCAGCCGGTAGAGCTGCTCCTCTGCCCGTCCCACCGCGGCCAGTGCCGGCAGATGTCCCGCGATAGTAGTCACATCCCCCCGGGACACCGGGCCGGTTAGCGCCTGCACAGGGCCAACCTTGGCGATGTTATTAATTGTTCCCTGAATAAGGGGAAATAAAGCTTCAAAGGCTTCCTGCCGGGATAAACCGAACTGATTGTACAGGCCTGTGCTGAAATGCATTAGAGAAACCAGATAGTTGGACGCTATACAGGCGGCGGCGTGGTAAAGCGCCTTGTCCCGGGCGTCTATGTTAAAAGCCTTGCCTTCCAAGTCGGCAACCACCTGCTCCGCCAGGGGCATAGCCCTGTAATCACCCTCCAGGGCAAAATATGATCCCGGCAGGTTTTCCATGGCCGTGGCCACATCCGCAAAGGACTGCAGCGGGTGAATGGAGATGGGATAGGCCCCCGCCTCCCGGACCCCTATTAATTCGTCCGAAGGGTGAGCACCGCTGGTGTGGGCGACTACCTGCCCCGGCTTAAATCCTCCGCGTTCCGCAATAATTTCACTTACATTGGGAATCTCCCTGTCCGGCGTGGTAATAAACACCAGCCCGGCCATTGCTGCAGCATCTTCGGGCCTGCTACAGGCCCTGGCTCCGGTCCTTTCCGCCAGCTTCCGGGCGGATTCCGGGCTGCGGCTGGCCACCGCAGCCACCGGGTAACCCCTGTCCCGCAGCAGCAGCGCCAGGGCGCAACCCACTTTGCCCGCACCAATTACAGCTATGGACGGTTTACTCATTTAGCCCAGCTCCTTTGCTTTTGCTACCCACGTTCTCGTCATTGATACAGGAAGAAACCCGACGGCATAAAAGGACAAAATATAAAAGCCTCCCGGCAAAACCCGAAAGGCATGAAAAACTATCCTTCCGTCTCGGTCCGTCCCGGCTCCAAGCGGCACCTCTATGTAGTTGTCGGTTAACTGAACAGATAGCGCTAAAAGGTACAGTTCCAGTACGGATACTATCCTTCCGGCAGTATTTTATCATAGCCTGCGGGCACTGACAACCGTCTTTAACAAACTAGTCTGAATTTTTTTAACAACTTTCTTCCGGCATAACATACAGGGCCGGTAGAGCCAACCGGGGCGGAAATAGAAAAATGGTGTTATAATTACCTTGAAGATGCCGAATAAACAGAACAAAACCCGGGAGATGTACGCATTGAGGATAATTGAGTTGACCCCCGGCCGGCGCCTGGCCATAAAAGCGGGCAAGCTGATTGACGGCACCGAAACCCCGGTGCCGGAGAATATAACGCTATATATAGAAAAACAAAAAATCCGTGGGCTATCGCCTTTATCCGTTAGCCTGAACTTTCCCGGCGAGATAACGGGAAGACTGCCAAACCATGCACCGGACAATTCAGCAATAGAACGCCAGGATCAATATGAGTGGATTGATTTATCCCATTGTACCTTACTTCCGGGCTTTATAGACTGCCATGTGCACATGGCCCTGGACGGCCGGGATTTTCACCGCTCCCTGGACAGGTGGAATGACCCTTCCGCCCTGGAGAAACAGGTGGCAAAGGAACTTTCGGCCACTCTGCGGCAGGGCATACTGGCCATCAGGGACGGCGGGGATTTGAAAGGAATAGGACTCTCCTACCGGAATGAGGCAGCCAAGGGCGGCCTTACCGGACCACTTATAAAATCAACTGGCTGGGCTATCAGCAAAAAGGGTAAGTATGGCTCTTTTCTTGGCCCGGGCTACACCAGCGAAGAGTTGTCCGGTGCCGTTAAGAAACTGGCTGCTGCCGGCGCCGACCAGATAAAGGTGCTGGTCTCCGGCGTGGTAAGCTTCAAACAGTACCGCAAGGTGGGAGAACTGCAGTTTACGGAGCAGGAGCTATCCCTGATTGTAAAGCTGGCCAGGGAAGCCGGGCTAAAGGTAATGGCCCACGCCAGCTCGGATGAAGCTGTTAATCTCGCTATTAAAGCCGGTGTGGACTCCATCGAGCACGGTTATTTTATCAGCAAGGACTCCCTGGAGACCATGGCCGAAGCAGGCACAGCCTGGATCCCCACCATGGCCCCGGTGGCTAGCCAGGTTAAAGGAGAAAGGCGCAACAACTATACCTCCGAACAGATTGAAATAATTGAAAAAACATACCGCAGGCAACAGGAAATGCTGGCTGTGGCCGCAGCAATGGGAGTGCTTCTGGGGGTGGGAACCGATGCCGGGGCCACCGGTGTTCTACACGGTACCGGCTACATGGAGGAGTTGATGCTTTACCGGGAAGCGGGGTTGTCCGAAGATACAATCTTAACTGCTGCCACCGCCAACGCGGCAGACATATCAGGATTTAAGAATATGGGCAGAATCAAGCCCGGACTTCCCGCCTGCATTATTGCCGTAAAGGGAAACCCCCTGGAGGATTTAAGCTGCCTGAAAAATATTGAATACATTTTCCTCCCCCAGTGATGGAATACATTTAATCGTTTTTAATTACCTTCACCCTATGTTAAAAAATGTTCAATAGCGTCGCACATCATAAATGCCCAAGCCTATACGGCTTGAGCATTTATATGTCTTCGGAGGTTATTACGAAAAATTATCTTTTGTCAGCACCACAATAACCGCCACCGTAAGGCATAGAGAAGACTAACAAAATCAGTATTAAGAAAAGGATAAAGCTTCCATCGAAGCCTCCTCCTCCTCCTCCGCATCCAGCACCGTAACCCATATGGTATTCCTCCTTTCGCTTATTCCAATATATGATATTCACGTCAAATCAAGATGTTACTGTTAAGTATGGTAAAATCAAAACCCGTGTGGTTTATATATTTTTGTCCAAGTCGAGTGATGATATTTTAAATATAAACGCAATATCAAGACAGATAATGCTGCCTCTTAAATAGATGAGCATAATAAATTCACCCCGGCAAATAATATATGCCGGGGTGTTCATTATGCCTTTTGTGCCCGGAAGGGTTTTTTTTGAAAGTGATGCCTTGAATTTTTCGCTGGGGAAACAATTATTTGAAGAATTCAACAAACTAAAAATACCTTCCCGGATAATCGGCAGCCACAACCGGGTTGCCGGGATACCGGGGAAAACTCCCCAGGAGTCCTATTATGAAGCCAAGCGAACCCTGGTGGTGGGAGTTCGCCGGACCCTCAAATTTGAAAGCTGCAAGCCCTCCGCCCATTATCAGTTACCGCTATCCACCAGTTGCACCGGAAAATGCGAATACTGCTACTTGAATACCACCCTGGGGAATAAACCCTATGTGAGAGTATACGTTAACACTGATGAAATACTGTCTGCGGCGGGAAAATACATCCAGGAAAGGGCTCCGGAAATCACCGTTTTTGAAGGTGCTGCCACCTCCGATCCCCTGCCGGTGGAAAGGTATACCGGCTCCCTTAAAAAAACCATTGAATATTTCGGGGCCAGCGATCTGGGCAGGTTTCGTTTCGTTACCAAATTCACCGAGGTGGAGAGCCTGCTGGACGCCCGGCATAACGGTCATACACGGTTCCGTTTCAGCATCAACACTCCCCATGTGATTAGAAAATACGAGCACGACACCCCGCCGGCGGCAGAACGCATCGAAGCCGCCCGGAAAGTGGCGGAAGCGGGATATCCCCTGGGGTTTTTAATAGCTCCCATCATCCTCTACCCTGGCTGGCAGGAGGATTACACCGAACTTGTCCATAACCTTAAAAAAACCCTGGGTGACGCGGCTGAAAGCAATATCACCTTCGAGCTCATCAGCCACCGCTTCACCGCCAGGGCTAAAAAAAGGCTACTGGAAGTATTCCCGAACTCCAGCCTGCCCCTGGAGGAGGAAGAAAGGAAATTTAAATACGGCCAGTTCGGGTACGGTAAATATGTTTATCCAAAGGAAACCATGGAAGAGCTGAAATCACTATTTCACCGGGAAATTGACACCTATTTCCCGGAAGCTAATATAGAATACTTGGTCTAGGGGGTGCTGTCAGAACTGATTCCCCAAGACTCAAGCATCTTAAAACCGGTTCATTTTTCCATCCCCGAATAATTATTACAATCTTTCGTTCCGGTACTAAAAAAAGGAGGTAACCTTTTAGCTTAAACCTTACCAGACAGGATTTCCACCTGCTAAAATACATGCCGTCATCCGGCGCACGATAATGGGAAGAGCATTATAGCAGCAACAGATGGTTGCCCTCAACCGCATTGCCCTCGAATGTGTATCCATCCGTTCAACAGACAGTCAGTGAAAACATAATATCCTTTGTAACATGCTCGGCCCATCATCCAATCAGTATGCCTAATGTCCAAGCTCACCAGACGCCAAAGCGCGGAGGGTACCGAACCGTTTACGGTTCGCTGTCTAAGTGGAACACTCGATTAGGTTTCTCCATCGTCATCTTTCGCTGGTTGCTGAATGAACATCCACAGCGGTAACTGGCTCCCCTTATAGTTAGCCGGAATCGCAATTCCCAGCATTCCCGGCTCACCCTTTGGTGCAAACCTTTCTACTTGTCCTGATGGGGCTGTCAGCTCATTGTAGTGTCTAGAAATCATGCCGGTCATAGACCCTATTATCTCGAATCCCTGCCCAGGCGTTTCCTCTATGGGTTCAGCCAAATACTCAATAGCAAGTAGTTCTCCATCTTCTATGTGCGCTTTCGGTTGCTTCGTTGGCCAGTCGCCATACAACATGAGGTAGAAAGCGATATTTTGTTCTTCCTTCTCAATAATGAGCTGCCCCGCACAATACAGCTCGACATGGCCAATCGTAAAGGTGGCTTTGCTATTTTCACCAACACGCCGCGGCTTTTCGGGGTCTGTTAACAGTCTAAATACAAGAGGGGGAGTTGTCCCGATTGTGACATCGCCTAAGATGGACATTTGATTTTGCATACAAGAATCGACAAAGGTAGTCACACAGGTAGAGCGCTCGCATCGCAAGTCATCTGGTGAAATCAAAACCCACTTATTCCAACGGGACCAATAGATTGCTATCTTCAGTTCGAGATTAACCAAAGAAGCGTATGACTTGAGCGCCTCAAGATAGGCCGCCTTTAGTGAAAACTTAGCAGATGGATTGGCTTTGTGGCAATTCTTTACCTCCACAAGAAACTGCTCACCTGCCTGCGTTACAACGCGGTAGTCAGGAATTTTTGCACCGGTCAATTCGAGGAATACTTCTCCACAATCCTCCTTTTTGATAACGGCACTTCTCCCAAGGGACGCTGCTACATATCCAAACATGGACTCAATACGGCGTCCGTGCAGGATTATCGGTGTCTTGTAGCGACCTAATGATGTCTGTATGCTTTCAAGAAAGATTTTTTCACTAGATTCATCATGTAGCTTGAGGTCTCGCTTCTGACCTATCGCGTCAAAGAGATCAATGACCTCGAATTTCTCCGGATCGCGGGGAATTCGCTTCATTTGTTGGCTTCATCTCCCATTATATGCTAGAATTAAACGGTGCTGTGGATCACCAAGCGACAGGGGTGACGCAAGCTTGCGCGTAAGCCCGTCCGCTGAAGACGTCTGCAGGCACCTAATTGCTCACCCTTGCGTTTACGCGTTTTAACACAGTCTCAAACCTTTTGTCCAGTTATATGAACAATGCGAAGTTTATATTTATCCTTAAGACTATGTGCTCTTTACTTATTCTTATATCTAATGTTGCGTAATATGTTTTGGAACGAATCAAATTCGTATTGTGGTACAACGAAATTGATACCAAGAGCGGGATGCATCGATTCATAAGGAATTAATACGTCGCTTAGAAGAGGAATGTATCTACTGCCTTTTCTAATATTACCTGTGGTGAACTCAGACCATATCCTCATGAGTGTTCCTGATAAGAGGTCAGCGATTTGTATACCCAATTGATCGCTAGATTCATCAAATTCTAATATAGTATTATCGGGAATGGTTAAAGATCTTCTCTTTGCTATTTCGTTGACAGCAAACAAAGCCATATTCCTTATTATGTCTGGATCTCGCATGCTGTTTATGTTGTCGAGTAAAATACTTTCAAATTTACTTTGCTCATCATGAACAATCCTTAAGTCAGTCAATCCTTTATCATTTGAGAACTTTAAAATACGTTGCAATATACTCACTACCGCAGGTATGTGAGGTAAAAGCGCAATAATCTCACCTCTCTGATTCCTGTCAGGGTCAGGCAAGTATCGTTCATGTGCATTCTTATGGCTTTGTGCCTCTGCCTCATAACTCTCCGTTATACCTTTTAAGACAGCCCATAGCAGTTCAGCCTCTTTACTTTTGTGTCGTGCTAGAAAGCGTAGAATTCTTGTAAACCACTTTCTGAGCATGTCAGGACTTCTTTTAATGGAGACTTGAGCAAATTCAAAAAGAAGATTATCATCGATTTCATGGCAGATAAAATCGGATGCGCCTCTAGAAAGATCATATATGTACTGAGGATGCAGGCCTTCTTCGCGAACATCTCTAAAAATCAATTCTACAATTTTACAAGCAATAAAGTATCGTTTATCATTAATCTCTATAAAAATAGGTAGCCTGTTGCGTCTAAAATATTTAACTATATCAGCAAAAACATCTGGGTTGCTTCGATATAACGATTTTGCTTTAAGTTCACCTTCTGGTACTTTGTATTTTCCCCTAATATGCTGGATATGATCATCTAGTTCGTCCTTGCGATCTGAAGGATACCCAATGCCTGCTACTACAAAGACTGGCTGTTCAATTTTTAACTTTTCATCAATAAATTTTGGGGATATGTCTCCAGCTACCACTTTCATCCATATAAAATTCCCATTGCATTATAATATCGCCTCATACCGTATTATGATTGTTAGGTGATTATTTTTAATTCCATCCTAAAGGACTGGGTTTATCCTTTCACGTAGCTTTTCTTTAAGTAGTTCAGAAAGCTTGGGTCCTTTTGCCACTTTATCATTTCCTCCAAGTGTTTTATATAAATCATATACTAAATCTACTGAACTTCTTATCAAGAAATCATTAATTTTACTAATATCCATTCCTGCCATAGTTTTGCTAGAAGGATAGATATTTGAAGTAATTATTACGCATACTGCATATAATACGTAGAATAAAATATCATTATGCTCAGATGAAGTATATATTAAATCTTGCTTCGAATATAACTCAATTTTCCTACCAATATATGAAAGATTATAATATGTGTTAAGATCATTGTTTTTATGATATAATTTTTTGTAAGCTTCATCATCGTCTAACAGTGTTGAAGGCCTTGCTCTAGCGAAATCAGGTTTTTGTAATAATACAGACATCAAACACTGGGCCATAAAGGATACGCTTATAATTTCTTTAGGCTTTTTTCCTTCATTTTTGTAGAAATTTTTTCTTCTATCATAATAAAGCCCACGTGGGCGCATATAATCTTCGATTTGTCTGTGAATAGGATCAGTTGCTCTTAATGAAGCTTTAGGTATAGGCGTCTGACTATTAGTTGCTCTAATTATTTTATCCCTTGTTTCTTCGGATTCTGGAACAATCACTCTAACAAGAATGGTCCTTTTTTCAGCTTTTAATTTATCAGGATTATTGGAATAATATCTAAAAATTTCGCTTGAAGTCTGTAAGCCGTTCACTATTTCTGGGTCGTGAATTACTAATTCTTTTCCCCCAGGTGCAGATGCATTAGAAGATAATATTGTTACGCCATTATTTAACCACCAAAACTCTTCTTTTTTACCATTTTCAAGAGTCTCTTGAATCTCATTGTTAACATTTGTTTTGCCTTGATAATCTCTAACATTTGATTCAAAAATATACTTAATTAGTTTATTATCTTCATCAGTTATAAAGTCGAAGTAGTCGGAAAGATTGACAAGCGCAATAAACACCTGCTGGCCGGTTGATGACATTGGGTTTTCGGAAATTTTCATGCGATAAACGTCATTAACTCTTGCTTGGCTAAATTTTATAAGCTGCTCAGCATTTATAAATTTAATTTCAACCGAAGCATCAGGGAGTATTGTTTGCACATCTGCCTTCAAATCGTCCGCTTGTCGATTGACATTTGGGTGAACATCCATTCCTTTAGAGACATAGTAAAATATTATTTTTAACTTTGGTTTTTTTGTTATTAATTTTATGTAAGTATCTTTAAACAACTCGAAAGCACGTAGCACTTTTTCATTATAACGACCGTCAAAATCATCTCTATTAAAATCAAAATTAAACAAATTTTTACTTAACCTAGCCAATTTTAATAACGGCTCTTCTGAAAAAGAATTTGAATACTTCGCCTGAATTATAATAAATTCCACATCAACATTTTTCTTGTATTTTTCTTTAATACTTTCGTCTTCTTTCACTAAATCACCGTTAACAAATAAATAAGCAGCGTCTGCTCCACCATCGTGACTATTCCCAATTAGACCACCTTCAATTTCATCGTAGCTTAGTTCGTAGCTTTTTAAAATTTGTGAAGATGAGTAAAACTCAAAGAAATCATCAATAGACATTGAGACTTCAAAATTCTCTTTTTCTTGCTTAATTATTTCTTCTAAGAGGATTTGGCTATTTCTTGACATTTAAGTTTATCTCCTATCCTATCGTACATATGCATACCTTATGAATACCCTAAAAGCCATATGGTTAAAATTTATTGCATGAATACCCTTAAATTATCCACTGATTTTTGCTTTCGCACGATAAACAACTTTTCCTGTATATGGATAATGGGAATAACACTATTCTCACTATAGGTGTAAAGCAGTATAAACATTTTCAATAAATGTAGTAGCAACTTCTTCGTTCAGACATTGTTTATGCCATTCTTCAATTAATATTGACCATACGGTATCCTTGCTCTTTTTAACGCGGTCGCCAATATATTTAGTCCATTCATGATGATCTGGTAGCAAAACAGCATCATCCAAATATTTGAACAACGTTCCTGCGCCTATACCGAAGCGCTCGTCGAGACGATTCCATTCAATGTTTTTCAAGTCGGTAAGAACTTGTTTTTCTGGAGCTAAATTACCTGGAAGACTCAGACAGTTAGGGAAAACATCCCTTTTATCTCCATCAACGATAGCGAGACTGCTATATGGTAATTTGTGGGTTTTACCTAATTCGTTAAGTGTTCCAACAACAGAACAACTACCTACGGCGCGTGCCGAAATTTTCGTGCAAAACTCATCATATCTGGCACTATCCTGCTTAAGGATTTCCCAAAACAAAGAAACCGCCTCTTCGTCTTCCAAAAAGGCAAACAATTCAGGATGCGCCCTGTCATCGATTGTGGAAAGTGCAAATTGGCTGGAGACTTCGTACATAATATCTTTTCTATCAGACAACCTTACTAACATGATTCTTGCTATTTCTGGTAACTCTTCCAATACAAATGGACTATGTGTAGATAGGATAATTTGTAACTTCTTAATTCTCGCCAACTTTAACAAATATTGTACAAAACGCCTTTGTGCTTGCGGATGTAGAGAATTTTCCACTTCATCAATCACCAATAGCGACTGATTGGGAATGGTTTGAAGCAGTTTAAACGAATCAAGCATAGTATCTTCTCCTGCCCCTTGATGAAATTGAGAGATTTCACCATATTCTTTAGTAAGAAGCCCTACTTCACGCGATGCGTTAATGTTGGTTCCGACAAATCGCGCACGGGTATATTCTTGCCCTAGTACATATGAGAGATTTTGCATACTTTCATCGTTAAGTTCAATTTCGTTGCCCATCTCTTCACTTGCTATTTTTGCAATTTTTGCATAGCCAGCTGTAGCATCTAAGGGTAAGGTACGGGAAATATCTAAGAAAAAGACTTTTCTTTGAGGCTTCCCTTTTTTAGGTGTAAATCCCCAGTCATTTGTTTTACGCCATCTGAGAGGTTTTTCATGCACTCCTTGACGAATCTTATATTCAATTGTTGCCCCTGCCATCGCTGCCGCATCCCACTGTGTGCTCATGAACATATTGGACGGGTAAAAGTTTTTTGCACCTTTATTCTCATAAGCACAAACTGCTGCTTTCAAAAATGTACTCTTTCCGATTCCGTTTTCACCCACAACAGCTACAACTGGGAACTTGAAAAGCATCTCCTGATTAGTCCATCCATGAATGTTATTAATTTTGATAGACTTTATGAACTGTTGCCACTCACCATTTCCGTGGTCGAATTGCCGCATTATTTCCTGAATTTCACCCATATGTAATCCCTCCTCAACTTCCTATTATTGCTATGACGAGAACATTACAGAACTTACCATTATTAGCCAAATATGAATAATGGGACGTTTAGACAAGGAGGCTGATCCGCCCAGTTTGCGTATACTGGTTGGCTAAACTGAAGCGGGAACATGACACCGACGATATGATTCCCCTGAATCCCTAGTTACTTCTTTTTAAAAGATGAAACGTGAGGCGACGTTAGATGAGGCGTTGTGACGGAGGGCACATGTACAATCAGTCACGGATAAACGGTTCAACACGACCTCCGAAGGCAAAAACTCTCCACTCGCCCAACCTTTGATCTTTGACAAGTGTGACCACGTAGATATCCGATACGAGCTGAGTAGAATCAACGATAAAGCCCTCCTCTACGCGAGGAAATACATTGATATACGCCGCGTCGCGTTGTTTATTATACCGAATGACAGTACTCATCCCCGGCGATGGAATGGCTTTGTAATAAGCGACGGCTACGGAAAAATCACCCCAGTTATAGATAGTCGGCTCAAACACAAGGCGCTTCATTTCATCGTAAGAAAACTGTTCCTGCGCCAGCAATTGCGTGAAAGCGCAAGCAGTTGCCCACAATTGCCACTCCTCAAACGTGTATTGCCCGAGCAATGTGGTGAAAACGGCTGTGGTACTTTCTTCGGTCATATCAGAACCGATTAGGTTACACCAAAAAGGTGAGCCTGTGACATTTTGCGCGTCTGAATCTTGCGATTCAAGGTGAATCACCGGGGCGCGTAAGTGGTGTGCTTTTTCAATGCAGGGCACGCCGTTCACCTCAAAAAAATCAGAAAGTTCAATGACTAGAGCCTCGATTTCTTTTACAAATGTTACGACACAATACAGTCTAAGCAGCTCATTATCTTGGGCAATACGATGAATCCTTTCTTCATCCGCGTGCAAGTGAAGGCCGTACATCGTATCGTCTATGGATTCATTCAGTGTTCGTTCCGTACCATCAGCGAGAGCGTGATTGAGCGACTGATCACAGGATTGCTGAAAACGTGCCTGAAACTCTGATAAATAAACTGAATGCCCAGGGAAGCGGCGGATAGCCTCAGTAACAATATCGGCTAAATACAAACTGCCTCTACCGTTTCGCGTGTACTTACGAAGCAGCATGAGCCGAGTTTGTGCGGCAACGTAAGTAGAGTCGGAGAAATCGCCCGACATTGCCTTAGAATAATTTATGGGCAGTTGTTGTGTAAAAAGCTTGTATTCCCTAACTGTGGTTTGGAACAATTCTAATTTCACTATACTCCCACCTTCGACGCATTAAATCATACCAATTATTACTATTGGCAGGCCGGGAACAAAAGGAATTCCGGGATTGCCCTCAATTTATTTAATAAACTGCCAAGTTAAATTATTTTACCGGGGCGGCCCACACTTACTGCAAGGAGTATACCCTTCTGCTTTGGCATCCGACAGGCTCATGGGTATCTGACTTTTCCTAAGATACTGGCAACCGGCGGATTGAGGCGCAATTTGATTTCCTAATGTAATGGCCTCAACAAATTCTTCCGGCTTGTATTCAGAAGATGCACTCATCCTTTCATGATACCGTATGTTAGGTCCCTTTAAGGAATATGTCTTTATTATTTGGACCTTATTCTTCTAAGAAATTTACTGAATTGAGGCACAGTGAAATCTAAGTAACCATATCTGGTAGAATAAACGAAACCTTTATTAATTAAGTTCGCCCTATCAATTGCTATTTGATTCTGCTCCTTTGCCAACATACTTGCAATGGAGTTTATTTCGTAAGGGCCTTCTCCTAATTCAGACATGGCAAACATAAACTTCTTTTCATTGCCTGTCGCCCTATCAAATCTAACTTTAAAGAAACTATCATCAAGCTTACTCAAAAAGGAATCATGTGCCTTATTTACTGATTCTGCATTTATTAAATCATTATCTCTATAGTCCCATACTTGCCTGCCAAATTCTTGTAAAAAGTATGGGTACCCATCAGTAATTTCAATAATCATATCTAATGCATCATCAGTATATGTAACTCCAAATCTCTTCGCAGGTTCCACTAAGGCCAATCTATTGTAAGGCTCCCTTAAACTATCCACTTTTACAAACTCAAATAATCTTTCAGCATATGATTTAGCATCCCCAGCCATCTTAGCAATTTTAGGTAATCCGGCACCAAAAATAACGAATGGATAGCCTTTTTGATGAATGCGATGCGTGGCCGCAATCAATGCTTCAAAATCGTCATATTTCAAATACTGTATTTCATCAATAAAAATTGCAATCTTTTGGTCTGCACTATGTGCCAGATTGCCGATTTGCACAAATAATTCTGTTAAATCATTTTGGAAGTTGCCTGTATCAGCTTGACCTGTAATGGCATCTACATCGAAAGTGAAGTCAAAATCATCAATTTTTAATGTAAAAGCCTTTAGAATGCCAAGAACTTTTTTAAACTTATCCTTAATTTTCTCTATCCTACTTAAACGCAAAATAATTTTCTGCAAATGTATGGCAATATCAATTTTAAAATCATGATTTTCAGAAATTTCCAAGTGTTCATAAATAAAATCGTTACTTTCTGCATTTTTTTCTATAACATTTAGTAGAACTGTTTTGCCAACTCCTCTTAGACCATAGTAAATATATGATTGTTGAGTTTGCCCTAAGGAAATATAAGTTAATAACTCTTTAGCAGAATCTATTAAATTATCCCTACCAGCTAAGTAGCCTGGAATTATACCTGCACCAGGTGTGTATGGGTTAATTTTTATCATTTTAATTCTCCCAATTTTAATTTTTGTTTCAAAAATTTTTATACTTCTCAACTTCGCCTAATAGACATTGCACTAAACCGCTGGCGCGGTGGTCTCTGTATTTTTAAGCCGTTTCGATGAACTGGTGTGTTTCCGGAAGTTACAATTCCGAGCACTGCAGAACTTAATAATTTCCAGCTTGTTTAAGTTTTATTTCCAGTTTGATGGAGTGGAACCATTGACGATGAGGGTAAGCATGGTAGCCTTTTAGGGGCGATGTCATAAGGATTTTAGCCTTCACCCCCGGACACCGAACCATTCTTGTGGAGGTTCGTCGCTAATGGGAAACTG
>Ga0209643_1001197_pt1 | contig 27049 bp, 21 predicted proteins | sample AutmiccBRH37_all_FD_187383 | JGI IMG/M metagenome (GOLD analysis project Ga0209643, IMG submission 187383) | Deep subsurface microbial communities from Mt. Terri, Switzerland - Autotrophic microbial communities BRH/37_all (SPAdes) (version 2) | ecosystem: Environmental > Aquatic > Deep... | reverse complement strand
CATTTCTAGCTTAATCCGACTTCCAACTTCCAACATCTAACCTCCAAATTCGTAGGCTCGGTCGTTAAGAGACAGTAGCAGCCTCCGGTACATTCCGCACGGACTTAAATCACTCCCCCTCACTGCAGGTCGCTGTGGGGTCGCTTAGATTTTCGAAAAGCTGACTGCTGACTGCTGAAAGCTGATTGCCAGTAGCCCGATAGGGCGACTTTGTTTGGAAATTAACCAATTGGAGGGTTATAGCTTGTTATGGAAGGCTTATGGGATCTTTCGGGAATAGGCCATTTGGGAGAGCTTGAGAAAAAGGTTTCCGCCTGCTGCTCCTGCGGTTTACGTGAAGGGTGCAGGGCAGTGGTTTTCGGTGAAGGTAACCCGGCTGCCCGCATAGTTCTTTGCGGGGAGGGTCCCGGGGCGGACGAGGACAGGCTGGGCCGTCCCTTTGTGGGGAAGGCCGGCCAGTTGCTTGACAGGATACTGGGGGTCTGCGGGTTTAACCGCTTTGAGCACGTATACATATTAAATACCGTGAAATGCAGGCCCCCGGGCAACAGGATACCTTCCGAGGAGGAGAGAAAAGCCTGCAGGCCCAACCTCGACGCCCAGCTAAGGATAATCAGCCCCCCGATAATGGTGCTGCTGGGAGCCACCGCGCTGCAGGAAGTTATTGATCCCGGGGGAAGGATTACCAGGGACAGGGGCAGGTGGGTGGAAAGGAACGGAGTTTTTATTATGCCCACCTATCATCCGGCAGCCCTTTTGAGAAATCCCGCCCTGAAGGCGGACGCGTGGAAAGACTTTAAGCAGGTGGTGTACAAGTACCGGGAAATTGTAAATGCCGATCATTATTCCCCTCACTGCTAAATTTTCACTTCTCTTCTCTCACATCTCAAGTTGTCCGGCCATGCCTTCAGCCCCTGATTCTTGGCCTGGGCCAGCAGGGCGGCGTAATGCCTCTCGGCGGCGTTTAGCCGGAAAACCATATAGTCTATAAGATCAGGATCGATAAAGTTAAATTGTTTTTTGGAAAGGTCCCATTCGGTCAGTGAATTTTGAATGGCCGTCAAAAGCTCGGGCTGGGCTGGGTGATGGGGTGACACCCGGCAGAGTATCCAGAAACAGATCTTTTCCAAAAATTTCATATTTACCACCTCAAGTAATTTCTATGCTTTAAGAAGTGATATTAGAAGGGTGATTGGTGATTCAGAGCGCAAAAAAGTGGCAGGAAACAGTTGGCATCTATGCCTGTTTGCTGCGTTTTTTTGTTTGTTGCGGCCTTCTTTAAGAAATATTTGCGACTACAATTATGCATAATAGAAATTAACATAATTACCGGGGGTGACTGAAATGAGAGTTTCTGCGCTGTATCGACTTATATGGGCTGCTGCGTTGATTATTCTTTTACCAGCCTTTGGTTGTGGCGATAAAAAGGCCGCCAGGAAACCGGAGCCTCCGGTCAAAATAGCGGTAAGTTTTGCAGATATGGATCGGGACGGCAATAAAATAATCAAAAAGGTAATGGAAGGCAGAAAAAAGCGGGACAATGCGCAGATAACCTGGCTTGACGCCAAAAACGACCCGGATCGTCAGGAACGGCAGCTTGAGAAGTTGGGCAGCCGGAAGATAAAGGCTGTGGTGGTACAGTTTGCCAGCCCGGCTGCCGGAGCCGGCCTGATGCGCAAACTGGCGGAAAAAAATATAAAGGTAGTGGCACTGGAAAACCTGCCTTTGGATGCCCCGGCGGATGCTTATGTGGCCTCCAATCACACACTGTCCGGGCAGCTTCTGGCCAGGTTCGCCATCAGGACGGCCCGCAAGGGAGCAGGCCTGCCGGTGCCGCCTGACCCTCTGGATGAAATTGGCGATAAGGAAGATGGTAATGATCAGGGCCAGGGAGGCGGAGCAATTATGCCCCCCGAGTCCCAGGTGGGGGGTAAGATCCCCATGGGGGCGGTGTTATTGAGCGGTGACCCCGGAGATGCAGCATCCCGGGAAATAGCCTCGGCAGCCAGGGAATCCCTGCAGGGATCCGCCGAGGTGCGCCTGCTGGCCGAAGAAGCAGTGCCGCAAAATGACCCTTCCCGGGTGAAGGTTATATTACAGGACATATTAATGAGAAATGGAAATAATATCCAGGCGGTGCTGGCCACAGACAGCCGCCTGGCCATGGCTGCCGTGGAAGTGCTCAGGAATGCAGGTATTAACAATCGTGTCCTGACCGCCGGTGTGGGGGCCGATGAAAAGTCCTTCAAGGCCCTGGCCTCCGGAGAACATGACGCAGAGGTGGATACCAGGCCGGACCTCCTGGGACAGTTTGCCCTTGACGCCGCCATCGGTCTTGCTAAAAACGGAAGCTGGCAGTATGGCGGGCAGTCGGTGAGCGGCAGTTACTCAGTACCTTCGCGAATCACACCGGTACGCCTGATCCAGTCTGACAATGTTTACCTGCTGGAACAGCAGTGGGGAAGCCTGAAGAAAAATGGCAAAAAGGAAAAAAGTCAGGGTGGCGGGTCCAAAGAAAAATCCGGTGAAGGTTCAAGTGGAGGCTCCGGTGAAGGTTCCGGGAGTGAGGAAGGGCAGGAGGGATCCAAAGAGGGGGGCGGCGGCGGTGATCAGGGAAAAGAAGGCCAGAATAAGAAGAAGGATAATAAAACAACCCTTCGGATCACCACCCAGGACGGTAAAACCACGGAAATTGAGATTAACGGAGAGATTAAAAAGATAGAATCGGTGGGCGGCGGAAAGCAAGGGGGGCAGCAGGAGCAAGGCGGAGACCAGAGTAAGGACGGTCAGTAATACTCATGCTGAAATCCTACGACTGACGACTATTCCAGCATCCGCCTGGACTAAAACCCCTCCCCCTCACCGCATGTCGCTTTAGGGTCACGCTTGCTTATTCTGACTCCTGACTCCTGACTCCTGACTCCCCAAGCGCCCTTCAGGGCGTTTTTTGTTTTTTTGCCTAAAGAAAATACTTATTTTGAACGATTATATATATGCAGGTTATTGTGTCAACTTCTTAATTATTCAGGGAGGTAATGTAAATGAAGGGTTTCTTCCGAAAGGTTTCATCAATATTCTTAATATTATGCCTGTGCCTGGGGGCCGTTCCGTTTACCGCATTAAACAGTGCTGAGGGTTCCGGGGTTGTTCCAAGGGTTCTTCCGGATGCCGGTACCTTTGACCAGCACCAGAACGTTGTCCTTTCTTCCGAAGCCGGGGCCAGTATAACCTATTCAGTATATGGCCGGGCAACGGTGCCCAACACTTCTTATGTGGCTGGATCGTCTATACTTGTTGAGGAGGATATTATCTTAAGCGTGACCTCCGCGGAAGGAGGTGTCAGCACACAAAAGGACTTTTCATATACCATTAATCCCAAGATACTGTCCACCTATCCTTCAAACGGAGCCACCAACTCAGCGGTAAATCCCACCATGATCGTCCAGTTCAGCCGTGAAATGGATAAGTCCCTGCTGGAGGATAAAAACAATATCACCATCAAGAAGGTATCCACCAGCGCCGAGGTGCCTACGGCCAATTTCACCGCCACCTACACCTCCGGTGACAATACGCTGGCGATAGCTTTATCAGGGGTTACCCTGGATGCCGGGGCCGCCTACACTGTGTTCCTCAGTAATATAAAGGACAGCAATGGCAAGTCCCTCCAGGGCACCGGCGAATTTACCTTTACAACTATGGACGGCGCCTATGCCACGTACGGTTCGGTAACCACGGATCAGACGTACTACGACAATGTTTCGCCCGGGGATATTGTACAGATAAGAGGCACATTCGTCCGGGACGGCAAGGAAGTAACGGCCAATCCTTTGGATCCGGCTCTTCAGGTGCTGATTATTGATCCTGACAGTGTCGTTAATACCACTCTAAACGTGTCTGTGCTGACCAACGGCAGATTTAACACCACCTATACAATAGCCGATGGCGCCAAAAAGGGCGTCTGGACGTTGAAGCTCTATGACAACAACGATCCCCGGCAATTCCTTGGGCAGAGTACCTTTGCCGTGGGCACGGTGGTCCCGCCGGTGCCCGACAGGGTAGGTGGCACATATTACGAGCCCATTTCAGTTAACCTTACCACCACCACCTCCGGGTCGTTAATTTATTACACCACCGACAGCCAGTTATCCGACGACAGCGCAGGCAGTTCCTGGATCCGGTATCAGGGAGCCATCACAATTTCTTCCAATGCCACCCTGCGGGCGGTGGCCATCAAGGGCGGGGTTAAAAGTTCTCTGATGTCGGTTACTTACGCCATTGACACCATCCTGGGTGTTTTAACCTTTATTCCCGACCGGGTTCCGGGCAGCCACCCCACCAACGTATCGGTTAACAGCGCAGTATCGGTAACCTTCGGGCGACCTGTTATGTCGGATACGGTAGCCACCAATTTCAGCCTCATTGAGATGACCGCAGGCCATCTGGATGTCCCCGGGGCTTTTGTGGCGGGAACGGTTACCTACGATGCCGTGAACAGGAAGGCCACCTTTACCCCTAAAAGCCCCCTAAAGCCCAACACCCATTACCGGGGCATATTGGGTACCGGTATCAAGGATTTGGACGGTGTGAACATATCGGCTTCGGTGGATGACGACTGGTTTTTCGAGACCGGCAGCGGGCAGCAGGTTACAGTGGACGGTGCTGCGGTTTCCGGAAATGCCATAACGGTGAACAAGAATCCGGTAAACATCACTGTGACCTCGGCAGACGCCTCGCTGGTTACCATAAACGGGGCTCAGGCCAGCAGCACCGGAGGCGGCCAGTTCTTTAGCAATGTTACCCTTAAAGCCGGGAGTAACACCGTTACCATTGTGGTTACAGACAACCTGGCGGTGAACAGGACCACCGTCATTACGGTGACCTATCTTAACCTGATGCAGCCGGGGGCCGTGGTGACCGCCGTTATTCCAGCAAAGGGGAAGTTGGATCTTTTTGACAAGCAGCTGTCCATGGTGTTCCCCAAGGGGGCGTATCTTTACGACGCCACGACCGGAGCGGTGCTGTCCGACCAGTCCCTTACCTTTACGCTGACCCAGATGGCCATGCCGGACGGTTTCCCTTCAGTGAGTCAGGTGGTCGGCATTGATCCGGTCACCGCCGGGGCGCTTCTGAATAACAAGGGTGAGGTTACCCTTACCCTTACCTTTGACAAGTACGTTTCCGCCTCCAGCAGCAATACACTGACGGTACTCTGCGATCCGGACAATGACGGTGTTTGGGAGGAGAATCTGGGGGGTAAGGTTGACGCCAAGAAAAAGACCATCACTGTTCCCTTCGGCTATTTTGGGAAATATGTGGTGGTCAACAAGGTGTGGAACTTTAGGGACTATTCTTCCAAGGGGTGGGCCGCGGCCTATGTGGAGTACCTTTGGGCCAAGGGAATAATGAAGCCCCTGGCCACAGCCGGACCGGGAAATTTTGGACTGGTGAACGCCCAGGATCAGGAAATTTCCATCACCCGGGGAGAATTTGCCGCTATGATGGGCAGGGCGCTGGGTCTCAACAAGGCGAATTATTCGGCCTACAATGTTTTCGCCGATATGATCATGACCGGTACTGCGGCCTATGCCAAGGATCCGGACGGGATCTGGCAGCCCATAGACCAGAATGATTATAAATATGTGGACATGATGGCCAGAAACGGAATTCTCAGCGGTTCCCTGGACAGGAACAATGATTTGGTGTTTAACTATCACAACTATATAACCAGGGAAGAGGTGGCAGTTATTTTGGCCAGGGCGGTGGGTCTGGCCGTGGAAACCGATGACGCCAAGGTGGCAGCGGCCATCATCAAAATGTACGACGACTCCGGAACCAGTATTGCCGTCTGGGCCCAGCCCTATGTACTGGCAGCCAGCAAGGGTTATTTCGGAGGTTTCCCGGATAAGACCTTTAGGGGTCAGGACAATTTTACCAGGCCCCAGGCAGCCAGGATTTTGTTTCAGACCATGCAAAAGGCCAAGCTGATGTAAAAAGATTGCCTCCTGCCGTTATTGGCGGCCGGATTTTTTCCGGCCGCTGTTTTTTTATCGTTAAGGAAAGTATATACCATATTAAAGTATTAAAGCGCTAAATCGCCAAAGCATTTTTATGTAGCCCAGAGTTTTTCTGGGGTCGCTCCTGGGTCACTCTGTGGCCGGTGGAGGGGTTTGAGTCCGATCTACTTATCCTCCGACTGAACTGGCTGTATCAGTCGTCGGTCGTCAGTCTTCAGTCGTAGGTCTTAAAGTCTTTTGACCAGAGGTAAAATGAAACTATTCCGACGTCTGAAGTCCTACGACTGACGACTATTCCAGCATCCGCCTGGACTAAAACCCCTCCCCCTCACTGCATGTCGCATAGAGGTCGCTTAGATTTTAACAGATGCCGACTGCTGAAAGCTGATTGCCAGCTTACAGCTTTAACGGGTTGCGCCGTCTGATATAATATGTAGATGGAGAAAATAAAATATTAACGGGAGGCGGGCGACCTGTGGCGGAATTTAAGATTGTTTCTGATTTCAGTCCCTGCGGGGATCAGCCCCGGGCCATAGAGAAACTTTTGGATGGTCTCAGAAGGGGCTGCAAACATCAGACACTGCTGGGTGTTACCGGCAGTGGGAAGACATACACCATGGCTCAGGTTATAAAGGAGCTGCAAAAACCAACCCTGGTGCTGGCTCCCAACAAAACTCTGGCCGCTCAGCTCTGCTCGGAGTTTAAAGAGTTTTTCCCGGAAAACGCAGTGGAGTATTTTGTCAGCTACTACGATTACTATCAGCCCGAGGCCTATATTGCTCAGACTGACACCTATATTGAAAAGGACTCATCCATTAATGAAGAGATAGACAAGCTGCGCCACTCGGCCACCAGCGCCCTCTTTGAAAGGAGGGATGTGATCATTGTGGCCAGCGTGTCATGCATATACGGCCTGGGTAATCCCTCGGAATACCGGGATCTGGTCCTATCCCTGAGGGAAGGAGGAGTGTATGACCGGGACTCGGTACTGAGGAAACTGGTGGATATACAGTTCGAGAGAAATGATATTAACTTTGTCCGGGGCAAATTCCGGGTGCTGGGGGATATTATAGAGATATTTCCGGTTTCTGCTGCCGAAAAGGCCATCCGGGTGGATTTATTTGGTGATCAGGTGGAGCGGATTCTGGAGTTTGATGTGGTTACCGGTGAAATAATAGGCCGGCGGCGCCATGTTTCCATTTTTCCGGCCAGCCACTATGCCACTTCCCGGGATAAAATGGAAAGGGCAATTTTAACCATCAGGGAGGAATTGGAGGAGAGGCTGAATGATCTCAAGTTCCGGGGGAAACTGCTGGAAGCCCAGAGGCTGGAGCAGAGAACAAATTACGATATTGAAATGATGATGGAAATGGGCTTCTGCAGCGGCATTGAGAATTATTCCCGTCACCTCACCGGCAGAAGGCCCGGCGAACCTCCCTATACTCTGCTGGATTTCTTTCCGGAAGACTTTCTTATGTTTATCGATGAGTCCCATGTGGCAGTGCCCCAGCTGGGGGGTATGTACGAGGGGGACAAATCACGCAAATCATCGCTTATAGAACATGGTTTTCGTCTGCCTTCGGCCCTGGACAACAGGCCGCTCAGATTCAATGAATTTGAGTCCAAGGTGAAGCCGGTGATTTATGTAACTGCCACCCCTGGAAAATATGAGATGGAAAAGAGCTCCCAGGTGGTGGAGCAGATTATACGCCCCACCGGCCTGGTGGACCCGGAAATATCGGTCAGGCCCACCAGAGGGCAGATTGATGATCTTCTGGGTGAAATCAGGGACAGGGTCAAAAGAGAGGACAGGGTTTTAATAACCACCCTTACCAAAAAGATGGCCGAGGACCTCACTGATTATTTCAGGGAAATGGGCATAAAGGTCCGTTACCTCCACTCTGATATAAACACCATGGAGAGGATGGAAATTTTAAGGGACCTGAGACTGGGAGTATTTGATGTTCTGGTGGGCATCAACCTCCTGCGGGAAGGCCTGGACCTGCCTGAAGTGAGCCTGGTGGCTATTTTGGACGCAGATAAGGAGGGTTATCTGAGGTCCGAGCGATCCCTTATCCAGACCATAGGCCGGGCGGCCAGAAACGCTGACGGAAAGGTAATCATGTATGCCGACAGGATAACTCAATCCATGGAAAGGGCCATCAGTGAAACCGCCAGAAGAAGGGGTATACAGACGGAGTTCAACAGTAGAAACAATATAACTCCCCGCACTATACACAAGGCGGTCAGGGATGTTCTGGAAGCAACCCGGGTGGCTGAGGAGAGGGAGATGTACGGGGGCGCAGAAAGAAAGAAAAAACTCTCCAAAAAGGATTTAAAGGCTGCCATTTCAAGGCTGGAAAAAGAAATGAGGGAGGCTGCAAGGCTGCTGGAGTTTGAAAAAGCTGCGCAGCTGAGGGATATCTTAATAGAAATGAGGCTGACGCTCAGCGGCAGGGATTTGCGTATTTCCGACACGGGCGGGGAAAACGCCGGTTAGAGGGGCGTTTTCCGACAATCCGAAATTTTTGTCGCAGACAGGTATTCCTTTCGCCGCCTGTCTCCAGGTCAAATATGTATAAGCCAGGAAAATGAGTAAGTGCCTGGAAAAATGGTTTCAGACCGTTATTCTCCTGTTTCAGACACCTCCAGACACTTTATGGTATGCCGACAGAGGCTGACAATCAAACCCCCTTGCCGGTAAGGCTCTCCTTGGCTATAGTATGAGAAGGGTGTTTTCATAAAAAGGAGAGTGGCCGAATGGACAGCCAGGTGGCAAAATTAACCAGCAAGGGGCAGCTCACCCTGCCTAAATCGGTGAGGGAAAAACTGAACCTGGACGATGGTTCATATATTGCCATTTATTTGGAGAAGGATCAGTTGGTAATGAAAAAGGTCAATCCCAAAAGGCCCTTAAGTGACCCCTGCCCCCAGGAAAACAGACCCGGGGGTAAGCCTGAAAAAAGAACGGAGTGTAGAGTAACCGCCATTGGGGAGGCGGCCAAATGGAAACCGTCTTTGTAGGGCGCCGTCTAAGGAAAAGGGACACACCTCTCTGGTGCGACTGTCTCTGTGCGACAGGGGACGGTTCCCGCTGTCGCACAGAGTCTCTGAAAATAATGTCCTTACTTATTCCCAACAGTCTTGAAAGCTCACGTACAGATATGCCAGTTGTTTCTTTTAATTCCCTTATCAATCTATTGCGAACACTCTTATCCCTGCACCCTTTTAGACTTTCCTGGGTCTGCCCGCTATTTCTCGATACTTATTGTCGCATATAAAAGAAAAATGCGACAGCGAGAACCGTCCCCTGTCGCACTGTCGCATATAAAAAAAGATAAATTAATCTTGACAGGAAAAGGGCTTTGTATTAAATTAAAGTCAAGGAAGGTCAAAGTTAAGGTTAGAATGTATCAGGTGCCGGTGGCATGGTTTTGCGGTGTTTGGTGGGAGTTAAATCAGTATTGGAGGAGGGTGTATGCTTGCCAGGGATTTATTTGACGCCAGGTGGTATGCCGCCGGATAAAAAATGGCTGGCGGGCATAGCAAGTAATGGTACGATTTATAATATTAGTGAATTTTAAATTTAAAAATATCCCGAGGGAGGTTTGAATAATGGGAAAAACAGTAGGTATAGATCTTGGGACCACCAACTCGGTGGTGGCCGTGATGGAAGGCGGAAAACCAGCGGTAATTATCAATGCGGAGGGATCGCGGACAACTCCGTCGGTGGTAGCTTTTAAAAAGGATGGAGAAAGGCTGGTGGGGCAGATGGCCCGCCGCCAGTCGGTGTTAAATCCGGAAAACACACTGTCTTCTGTGAAACGGTTTATTGGGCGCCGCTATCCGGAAGTTGCCGAAGAGCGCCAGTTGGTGCCGTACAAATTGGAGTCCGGCGCCGGCGAGGCGGTAAGGTTTGATATTAACGGCAAAAGCTATGCCCCGGAAGAGATTTCCGCCATGATTTTGAGAAAGCTGGCTGACGATGCTTCTAAATACCTGGGAGAAAAGGTTACCGATGCTGTGATCACCGTGCCGGCTTACTTTAATGACGCCCAGCGGCAGGCCACCAAGGACGCCGGAAAAATTGCCGGGCTTAATGTTCTGCGCATCATCAATGAACCTACAGCGGCAGCACTGGCATATGGTCTGGACAAAAAATCCAACCAGACCATACTGGTATTTGACCTTGGAGGAGGTACCTTCGATGTCTCGGTTCTGGAGGTGGGTGATGGAGTATTCGAGGTGAAGTCCACCAATGGAGATACCCACCTGGGCGGAGACAATTTCGACAAGGCCGTTGTGGACTGGATGGCCGACGAATTTAAAAAAGATTATGGAATTGATCTGCGGAAGGACAAACAGGCACTGCAAAGGCTGACCGAGGCTGCTGAAAAGGCCAAGATGGAGCTTTCCGCCACGATGGAGACTCAGATCAGCCTTCCCTTTATCACCGCTGATGCTTCCGGACCCAAACACCTGGAAATGAAACTTACCAGGGCAAAATTTGACGATCTTACCCATAATCTGGTGGAAAGGTGCCGGGGTCCGGTATTGCAGGCGCTGTCGGATGCAAAACTGACCGAAAAAGATATAGACGAGGTAATTATGGTGGGAGGTTCCACCCGTATTCCGGCGGTGCAGGATTTGGTCCGGAAACTGACCGGGGGTAAAGATCCCCACCAGGGGGTTAATCCCGATGAGGTGGTGGCCGTAGGCGCCGCAATTCAGGGAGGAGTTTTGGCCGGAGAAGTGAAAGATGTGCTGCTGCTGGATGTGACCCCCCTGTCTCTGGGCTTGGAAACACTTGGTGGTGTCATGTCAAAGATAATAGATCGAAACACTACGATACCGGTGCGGAGAAGCCAGATATTCTCCACAGCAGAGGACAACCAGCCGGCCGTGGATATCCATGTTCTCCAGGGAGAACGGGAAATGGCCCGGGACAACCGTTCCCTGGGGCAGTTTAAACTGGACGGAATACCTGTGGCGCCAAGGGGTGTACCCCAGGTCGAGGTGACCTTTGACATTGACGCCAATGGAATTCTTAAGGTAAGCGCCCAGGATAAAGGAACCGGAAAGGAGCAGACCATCACCATCAGCGGTTCCACCACTCTGGACAAGGGGGAAATTGACCGCATGGTCCGGGATGCCGAGGTCAATGCGGCCGAGGACAAGAGGCGTAAGGAAGAGGTGGAGGTCAGAAATCAGGCGGACACCCTGGTATACCAGGTGGAGCGGCAGTTGAAGGACATGGGGGATAAGGCGCCGGTACACGAGAAGTCCCGTATTGATCAGCTTATCAATGACCTGAAGACCGCTCTTAAAGAAAACGCCCCCATAGACCGTATTCGTGCCCTGCAAGGTGACCTTCAGCAGGCAGCCTATAATCTCTCCCAGGAGGCCTACCGGCAGGCGGGGGATGCGGCAGGGGGCTGCGCCGATGGAAACTGCGGCGGTGACAGGGATTGCGGACCGGGACCGTCTGGCGGAGCCCATTGCGGCGGCGCTGGACACCGGGGGGATGATGTGGTGGACGCAGAGTTTACAGAAAGATAAAGAATTATATCCCAGGTGGTATTCCGCAGTATATCCATATGGTCAGGCGCAGGGTGCTATGGGGCGCCCTGCACAGGTCTGTGGAAAGTGAAAAAATGTTTTAACGGCGGATTTTAGCAGATACGAGAGGCTGGCCTCAGGGCAGGTGATAATAAGTGAGTGTAAAATTTCAGGATTATTATGAAATACTGGGCGTAGGCCGCAACGCAACGGAAAAAGAAATAAAAGCGGCCTACCGAAAACTGGCCCGTCAGTGGCACCCGGACCTGCACACTGAAAAAGAAAAGGCCGGGGCGGAGGAAAAGTTTAAAAAAATAAATGAGGCCTACGAGGTATTGAGTGATCTTGAGAAGCGGTCTAAATACGACCGTCTGGGGGCCACCTGGAGGGATGGGGAGAATTTCAGGCCGCCCCCGGATATGGAAGGGTTTCACTTTCATGCAAATGCCGGCGCTGGAGCCGGAGGGTTCAGTGATTTTTTCGAGACTTTCTTTGGCGGGGGTTCCTTTGGGCGTCCGGGGCGGACGGCCCGGAGGGGACAGGTGCGCGGACAGGACGTGGAGAGTCAGATGGAGCTCACCCTGGAAGAGGTATACCGCGGAGGTGAAAAAAACTTTCAGCTTTCCTCCAGGGAAATTTGTCCCGAATGTGGCGGAGAGGGTTATGTTCAGAACACCTTTTGCAGCAATTGCGGAGGTACCGGCTTAAAAAGCAGCACCAAAGCAATTACGGTAAAAATACCGCCGGGAGTTCGCGAAGGAAGCCTAATCCGGCTTAAGGGCCAGGGTGGAGAAGGCTTTGACGGGGGACCCGGGGGGGATTTGTACCTGAAGGTGCATTTGGCGCCCCATCCGGTGTTCAGGGTGCAGGGCAGTGATCTGGAAGAAGAGATAGAAATATGGCCCGACCAGGCCGTACTGGGTGACCAGGTTACTGTTTCCACCCTGGATGGGCCTGTAAGCATGAAGGTTCCTCCTGGCACCGGGGCTGGCAGGCGTCTCCGTTTACGGGGCAAGGGACTTCCCGAAAAAGATGGCCGGGGTGATCTGTATGTGCGGGTCAAAATAGATATTCCCAATCACCTGACAGATGAAGAGAGGCAACTATACCTCCAGTTGGCCCAATTGAGGAAGGGGGCGCCCGTGCATTGAAAAAATTCTATCTTCAAATATACCGGCACACCCCGTCAGCCGATGGGGAGGACAACTGGGTGGATGCGGTCAGCCTGGGAATTCATCCGGATATGGCACAGCTATTGGCCGATTTAGGAATTGTGGAAAGCCGGTTGGGATATGTGCCGGCCAACCAGGTGAGGCGGGTGCAAAAAATTCTGCGTTTGCGCCGGAACCTTGGGGTAAATCTTCCGGGGGCTGTCATTATAATAGATCTTTTAGAACGTATTGAAAAAATGCAGGATGAAATTGACAGGTTAAAAAGGAGGTGAATATCCCGCTATGGATATTAACCGTTACACTCAAAAATCCAGGGAAGCCCTGTCTTCAGCTCAGCAGTTGGCTGCCTCCAAACATCATCAGGAGGTTTCCGGCAAACATCTGTTATCGGTTCTTTTGACCCAGGAGGGGGGAATTATATCCCGTATTCTGCAGAATGCGGGGGTCAACTCCGGTGTTATTGCCACAGGGGTTGACAATCTGTTGAAAAAAATACCGGTGGTCACCGGATATGAATCCTTACATCCGGGCGCCGGGTTGGTCAGGGTTTTGGCCAGGGCTGAAAAGGAAGCCCGGGAGATGAAAGACGACTATGTCAGCGTGGAGCACCTGCTGATGGCCCTTTTGGAGGAAGGGGAAAGTGATACCAGGGAGGTAATTGTTCAGTCAGGCCTAACCAGGGACGCCCTGCTGGCATCTTTAAGGGAGGTAAGGGGGAGTCAGCGGGTGACAGGTGAAAACCCTGAAGATACTTACGAGGCATTGGACCGCTACGGCCGGGACCTGACCGAACTGGCTTCCGATGGTCGGCTGGACCCGGTCATTGGCCGTGACAACGAAATCAGGCGGGTTATTGAAATACTTTCCCGGCGGACAAAAAACAACCCGGTGCTCATCGGTGAGCCGGGGGTGGGCAAGACCGCCATTGTGGAAGGTCTGGCCCGGAGAATAGTGGCCAGGGATGTCCCCGAAGGACTGAAGGAAAAGAGACTGATAGGTCTGGACATGGGATCTCTTCTGGCCGGGGCCAAATACCGGGGCGAGTTTGAAGAAAGAATGAAAGCGGTGCTAAAGGAAGTACAGCAGTCCCAGGGGAAAATAATACTGTTCATTGATGAACTGCATACGGTGGTGGGGGCTGGGTCAGCCGAAGGCGCCGTGGACGCCGGCAACCTGCTCAAGCCTATGCTGGCAAGGGGTGAACTGCGCACCGTGGGGGCCACCACCCTGGATGAGTATCGCAAACACGTTGAAAAGGACGCGGCGCTGGAAAGGCGTTTTCAGCCGGTAGTGGTCAACCAGCCTTCTGTGGAGGACACCATTTCAATTCTAAGGGGACTGAAGGAGCGCTATGAGGTTCACCATGGGGTTCGCATACAGGATAGCGCTCTGGTGGCTGCCTCCATACTGTCTGACCGGTATATTTCAGACCGTTTCCTGCCGGACAAGGCAATAGACCTGATGGATGAAGCGGCTGCCCGGCTGCGCACTGAAATTGACAGTATGCCCTCTGAATTGGATGAGATTACCAGGCGCATAATGCAGCTGGAAATAGAAGAGGCCGCCCTGAACAAGGAAAAGGATCAGGTTTCCCATGATCGGCTTAAAAAAATAAAAGATCAGCTGGAAGGTTTGCGAAGGGAATCTGATTCCATGAAGACCCAGTGGCAGGCGGAAAAACAGGCCATCTCCCGTGTTCGCCAGTTAAAAAAGGAAATTGAGGAAACACGCCAGGAGATAGAAAAGGCCGAGCGTGATTATGATCTTAACCGTCTGGCAGAATTGAAGTATGGCCGGTTAAACGAGCTGGAGCGCCGGCTGAAGGCGGAAGAAGATCTTCTGGCTGACAAACAGAAACACAGCATGGTTCTTAAAGAAGAAGTGGAGGAAGAGGACATTGCCGGTGTGGTCAGCCGGTGGACCGGTATTCCTGTGGCCAGACTGATGGAGGGAGAAAAGGAAAAACTCATTCATCTTGATGAGGATCTTCATAAAAGAGTGATCGGGCAGGATGAGGCTGTTCGGGCGGTGGCCGACGCTGTGTTGAGGGCCAGGGCCGGAATAAAGGACCCGGGCCGTCCCATAGGGAGCTTTATATTCCTTGGGCCCACCGGAGTTGGAAAGACCGAACTGGCCCGGGCGCTGGCCGGTACCCTGTTTGACAATGAGAAAAACATTACCCGCCTGGATATGTCGGAATACATGGAAAAACACACTGTTTCCAGGCTAATCGGGGCTCCTCCCGGTTATGTCGGCTACGAGGAAGGGGGGCAGCTCACCGAGGCCGTCAGGCGTAAACCCTACTCGGTGGTTCTTCTGGATGAAATTGAAAAGGCTCATCCTGACGTATTCAATGTACTGCTGCAGCTTCTGGATGACGGAAGGCTCACCGACGGCCAGGGGAGGACGGTAAATTTCCAGAACACAGTGATTATCATGACCTCAAATCTTGGCAGTCATGAAATACTGTCCCATCAGGAAACAGGCGCTTTCGAACAGATGAAAGCCGGCGTCCTGGGGATACTGCGTCAGCATTTCAGGCCGGAATTCCTTAACCGTGTTGATGAAATAGTGGTCTTTCATGGCCTTAACCAGTCACAGGTCAGGGAGATTGCCGCCCTTCTTCTGGAAAGGCTGGCTCGGCGGATTGAATCGGGATCCGGTATAAAGCTGGACTGGGAGGACAGTGCCCTGAATTATCTTGCCGAAAGGGGATATGATCCGGCTTATGGGGCGCGGCCGCTGAAAAGATTTATCCAGAACCAGGTGGAAACCCCCTTAAGCCGAATGATTGTGAAAGGGGAAATAGAGCCCCGGCAGACAATAGGCCTCAGGGGCACGGGGGAAGGTCTTCTTTTTGACATAAAAAAGGGTTGATCCTAAGGTAATGCAAATGCCCCGCTGAACTTCCGCGGGGCATTTTGCGACAAACCAAGGCTATTACACCCAACCTCCAGTTGGTTTTTTTGCCGGGCCCCGGTATAATGGTGGTAAGTTCTTAATACTGGCAGGGTGGCGGTTGTAGTGGTTATAGGTGTTTTGACTCTGGAACTGTTTATGGGTGAGGCCTCGTCCCTGAAGTGCAAAAGAAGGATTTTAAAAAGCCTTCTGGATAGAATGAAAACCCGTTTTAATGTGGCGGTGGCCGAGGTGGATAAGCAGGATAAATGGCAGTACTCCACTGTGGGAATTACCTGTGTAACCAACGATCGATCCCATGCCCACCAGATGCTGTCGGCCGTGGTAAAATATGTTGAGAAAACTGGAACTGTGGAGATTCTTCATATTCAGACGGAGTTACTATGAAAAGAGCTGTCGGCAATCAGCCGTCAGCTCTCAGCTATGATTGAATTCTGAGTTCTATTTTCAGGTTCATGATCATATTTTTCGGTAACCCGGGAAGGTGAACGGAAGGCTTATGGCGAAAAATTAGAAACTAAAGAAGATATAGGATAAAAAATTCTGGAGGAATCCAAAGTGAGTGAATCCATCGAGTATTTAAACCCGGTATTTATTGACGCCCATAACCTGCCCGATGCTTGGTTTCAGCTTCAGAAAAAAATATGGGAAATCGACGCTTATGAATACCCTGTGGAGTGGGGCAGTTATCCCGGACAGTTAAGAAGGGAATTCGATTTTGCCTGCTGTAGAATAAGGCATCCCGGTCTTAGGCCTTTATGTGATGAAATACCCCCGGGGCTAAGTATTTCCCCTCCAACCACCATTGACAGGATTGAAGAATACTTCCAAACTTACATTCTAGGTCCAGGTAAAGAGGATAATCAGAAATATACCTATGGGGAGCGTATTTGCATACAGGTGGAGCATCTTATCAACAGTTTTAAAGAGCAGGGCTTCGGTCACGTCAAATCATGCATAGAGATAGCCAGACCCGAGGATCTGGTGGACGGAAAATCCCAGCCCTGCCTCAGGCTCATTGACACCAAAATACGAAAAGACAGGATAGCCAATGTGTACAGGCTCCATTTCATGGTTTACTTCAGGGTCTGGGATCTGTGGGGGGGCTTCCCCGAGAATCTGGGCGGACTGCAACTGTTGAAAGAGTGGCTTGTAGATCAGATAGGGCCTAATCCAGTGGATGGTCTTCCGCTGGAGGACGGTGAAATGATAGTGATGTCAAAAAGTCTGAACGTCCGGGAGCATATGTTTGAACTGTCAAAGGCCAGGGTTTACAACAAGTAATTTGCTGAAAACACCGGGCGGCGGATCTATGATTACGCCGCCCTTATATTTTAGAGGCTCAGCTGATTTTAGAAATCGGTTTTTCCGATACTTTAAAAAGATTTGATCCCGACGAAAAATGTCTTTGGGAGGGAAGCCTGCAGGGTAGATATATTATTACCGATGTTCCGCTTCCGGGCTGGCTTTCAATTTCAATCCTCCCGCTATGTTCGTTTACTATCCGGTAACAAATGCTCATCCCCAGGCCTGTTCCATAGTCCTTGGTGGTAAAAAATGGCGCCCCCACCTTTAACAATTCTTCAGAGTCCATCCCTTTTCCGTTATCAGTGATGGTAATAGTCATTTCATCAGTCAACTCGCTAAATCCCGTACAAATGCTTAAGCCGGGGTTCTCCGACCCGTTCACAGCCTCAATGGCATTATTGACCACAATTTGAACGGCCTGTTTAATCTGCCCTCCGTCAGCCATCACCATCTGCTCGCCGGTGGTAAAATGATAATAGCTGATTATTCCTTTTGTATTTAACTGACTCTCCAGTAATGATTTCATTGATTGAATCAGCTGGTTCAACGACAGCTCCTTCAAAACCGGCAGGCGCGGCTTGGCAAAAGCCATAAAATCACTGATAACCTTGCTGACGTCGTTGGTGGTGCAATCTATGATACGGGCGTATTCCCTTATCTGTTCATCCCCTGCCTTGGAGATGATAAGCTGGCTGAACCCTTTTATACTGGTAAGGGGATTCCTTATTTCATGCACTACCCCGGCTGCCATTTCGCTCAATAAAACCATTTTTTCCTGCTGCTGGATCCTGTGCTGTTCTAACTTAAAAACCGTTATATCAAATCCCACGCAGATTTTTCCTATAATTTCCCCGTCCAGATTGTGTATCGCATCCACATAAAGCATCAAATCTTTCCGGGTACCCTTTGGGTTCACAATAGAGATTTCGTGAGGAACATCTGGCTTTGCGCCAGTTAATGATTTATATGCAGAGATTCTTTCCCTCCTTTCTAATAAATCATTAAATTTATCCATACTTAACTTAACATCAATACCGTCATGGTTTCTAATGGTTGCAATTCTGTCCTTAAGCGGGGTGCTAAATCTTTTAAAGGGTTTTGCCGCACCAGGAACTGTTGCAACCGGCTTGATGAACTTATCTTCGAATTGATCAATGCTTAAACCAAGCATTTCTTTCTGTTCGCACCCGAATAAATATTCAGCCGTTTTGTTGGCGAAATTTAGCCGGCTCATACTGTCATATGTGGTTATTCCTATGGGTAAGCCGTTAAGCAAATCCGCCATATAACTGTTGCTCTTTGCCAGCTTGATATGGGGATAGGCAATAACGCTTAGGAATATTCCTTTAAAGATATAGTAATAATGCGCTATTTTAAGTACATGCCCTAAACTGCTATAAAAAGATCCTATAGGATGGTATATGGTAAAACAAATCTCGGAGGGTATGGCAATAACCAGGGCTATAAAGATATACCTATGGGTAAGTATATCGCTGTTGTTTATTTTACCACTTAATAAGTATAATGACATGATAAATATAAAGATTATTATGTACTCGATGAATATTTTAAACGGTGTCAAACCATTCTCCTGGGTTAACAAGACAGGTAACAGCCCATGATAACTTAGAATAAGGTGGGATATAGCCAGGGGTAAGCCCAGTGATATAAGCAATCCTACCCATCTGTTTACCTTCAGGCGGGGAATACTCTGTGTTGTTATAAGGATGACGATGGACTCGGTCAACCTTCCGCCCAGCCAATACCAGGTGGAAAGATCGTAGTAGCCGGGAGGATATAGACTTAATCCATGGTAGTAGTAAATATGAAGCAGGTCGAAAACGGCCACCATCAGAAAACCAAAACCAAGCACAAGATTAACCTGAGAGCTTATCTGGCAGGTGTTCCAGACCACAAAAAAAGTGAAAACAGCTATGAATAAGCAGCTTAACTCTAAAATAGTGTGGTATATGTATGTGTTTTCAGCCCAAAGGTCGAATATGAAAAAAGTGGTTAAAAGCCAGCCTGCAATAATAATTGAAAATGACTGAAAAAAGATCATATTTAGGGATATTTCTTGTTTTTTTGGCGTTTGCGGGGACATTTTGCCATTGAACTCCTTTACATACTGCTCACAACCACATCATGATAGCATAAACAATATAAAATGTCTTAAATTATATGTCATAATATGTTGCGCAGCAAAAAAACCTATATATGTAGAGAATGCCCGTTTATTAAGGGGCAGATTTCTTATAAGTGCAGAAGGGTTGCTCCTTCATAAGGGGATGAACATTCTTATTGCGGTTAACTATATTTTCCGGGGGTATTTGCGCCCCGCATTCGGGGCAAATCCAGATACCGGAGTCATCGGCGCTATACCAGGTTGATCCGCACTGGGGACATTTTCTGGAAACCATTATTAACCTCCCTTATCCAATAACGCTCTACTAAACAGCATTTACCGACTGGGAATTCAGGCCGGCATATTTCTTGCGCCTGTATGAAAGCACGCTTATAGTTCTCATTAGTAAATTTGAACCTTGCCATACCTTATTTAAACTGGAGGAACCCAGCACTAAAAAATTGGCAAAACCCGATGGCGCCACGTTGAATACCACTGATGCTTCTCCCACCGGGGGAAGTTCCCTGTTGAAGGCTGCGCCGGGTTTAATGGGTCCCTTGATAAAGCTTAAATTCCCCACTTCCTTGTAGTTCCCCAGCATGGCGTCCACTGCCACCACAAAGCTTCCCCCGGGCACCTGCAGAAGTTTTTCTTTCAGGTTATTGGCGTGAACGGTTTCGTCAAGGGTTCCTATTACGTTCTTCACCCCTGCGTTTTTTAAAAGAGTGCCGGTAAGCGGTCCAAAACAATCTCCTGTGCTTAGATCGGAACCTATGCAGAAAAATGTTATTTCGGTTCCCTGATCCGGAAGTATTCTTTCTAAGGCCTGGATCGATTTGAACAATCCTAGTCTATCCGAAAAATGAACGGATTCCGACAAGTTATTTTCCATTATATACCACCCGTAAATATTATACTTTAGGGGGTATGTGGATTGCCATAAGAAAAAATGTAAAAAAATAACAAATAACAGCAAAAGTATAAGAGGCGGCCACTATAAATAAAGGGAGCGTAAGTTGTCGCTCCCTCGTGTGTCCGGTAATTATCCTTTTTGGTAGGAAGATTAGAGGTTGTGGGCAGACCATCACTTTTCTTGCTTTTTTCCAACTACCAAATAAATTTCCTTTTCCGGAAAAAAATAAGGTATATTATTTCAAGTATGCCTGCAGTGTTTATAATAACCAGCCATATGTACCAGGCCAACTGGTTGTTGCGCGCCGCATGCCACAGGGCCACGGCTTTCCATAAGATGCTCCATGCTATTATTAAGCCGATTGTGATGGGACCCGGCGGAATTAATTTTATTCCGGAAAGCATGTTATACTCTCCTCTCTGCGTTATAAGAATATAATGCCCTAAAAGAAAGAACTTCAGGTGATGGCATCTTCAAATTTCTATGTTGTTTTAACCTACGGACATTACTGCGTTAACCAGTCCGATCATTTTTTGCTCTTCGCAGGTAAAACAGTCCCCGGTGGTGATCGCCGGGGACTGTTTTAGAGGCTGCGGGTCTTCTGATTTCTTTGTTATTTGCGGGTGGGGTGCTTGAAGTGATCTTTGAGTTTCCTGTGAAGGTTTGGGGCGGGGATACTGGCTCTGCAAGGAACAATAGCCTTTTTCTCATGGCAACCCCCCTTCTTTTTTGCTGCTTCGGAGTTAGCTTACGGGTTAGTTTATTTTTGGTTTCGGCAATCATATTTTAACAGAATAGCAGATGCATAAGGAACAATCCTTCCGCAGTTTATATTATAATTATTTTAATATTTTTATCTGGGTGAGGAATGGGCAGCAGTTACCATATTAGTAGGACTAAAGTCCGATTTATTGGCCAAGAAAAAAGGCCTTCCATGAAATGGAAGGCCTTGAGTTATCTGGTGCGGGCGAGAGGACTTGAACCTCCACGAGATCACTCCCACTGGATCCTAAGTCCAGCGCGTCTGCCGTTCCGCCACGCCCGCAAGCTAACTAAGAATAATGCCCGGATTATCCGGGCACTTTCTTTGGTGAGCCATGCTGGGCTCGAACCAGCGACACCCTGATTAAAAGTCAGGTGCTCTACCAACTGAGCTAATGGCTCTAATTGTGGATGCATCTCGAAAAAATTGGCTGGGGCGGCTGGATTCGAACCAACGAAATGCCGATTCCAAAGACCGGTGCCTTACCGCTTGGCGACGCCCCAGTGATTTGTGGGGTGGATGATGGGACTTGAACCCACGGCCCCCAGAGCCACAATCTGGTACTCTAACCACCTGAGCTACATCCACCATAACCATATTATATTGGGTTCCGCTGCCAACTGGAGTTAAGCTCACCGTCAGCAAAAACAATTTTAACAAACAGTGGCCTAAAAGTCAAGACGGATTTAAAGGTAATTAAAGGTAAGTTATACCAGGCTGTAACTGTTTTATTTATAAACCTCATCTTGTTAAACCGGGAGGGATGCCGCCCGCCATTGTCAAGTATGTCTGCCGGCTGAATATATTAGTGTTGAGACTTAGGCTTTGGAGGCGAGTGCTGATGTTGTCCCCCAGCCTGGAAGATTACCTGGAAGAGATATACCGTTTTTCTCTTACCAATGATGTGGTCAGGGTTACTGACATAGCCGCCTGTCTGGATGTATCCCTGCCCTCGGTATCAAGCGCCATCAGGAAGCTCAGCAGGGACAATTACCTGGCCTACAGGAGGTACAAGGAAGTGGCGCTCACCGATAAGGGGAAGCGGTTGGGCAGATTCCTGGTGGAAAGAAACAGGATACTTCAGGATTTTCTGCGCATGATCAGGTCGGAGTGCGATGTCTCCGCCGAGGCTGAAGCCATGGAACACTATCTGACCCTTCCCACCATACGGTCGATAGAAAACCTTGTCAATTTCATGAACGTTCACCCGGAATGGTATCAGAAACTAATTGAGCATTTCACTGAAAGAAAAAGTGCCGGCAAAGGACTTATGAACGGGTACGATCAAGCCTGATTTTTGTTTTTTGCCGACCAGGGGGGGCCGGGGCTTATACCATCTGCCTTTGAGTAGATTCTATCAATTTTTGCAGGCGGATGTCTTCATTTTTATCCACCAGCACAATTACCGGTTTGCATAGCTCGGTTATCCGGGAGCTTATTCTGAAATCCAGGTAGTTCCCTATTTCAAGGTATTCCAAATTTGAAGTGATTACTGTAGGTAAACTTTTATTAATCCTGTGGTTTATAACAGAGTATATTTTGCTCTTTGTCCATTCCGAGTAGCTGTGAGCCCCCAGATCATCCATTATCAGCACTGCCACTTCCCGGGCACTGTCAAGTATTTCTTTTTCTTTATAATCGCTTCCCTGTTCCCAAGAGTGTTTTATTTCATCCAGATAATCGGGAACAACCATAAAAAGAACTTCTATGCCGCCTTTTGTCAATTCATTTGCAATGCTGCAGGCCAGGTGAGTTTTGCCGGACCCCACCTGACCAAATATATACAGGCCCCCTGGTTTTTTTCCTCCAATGCATTCCCTGGAAAAGGACTTGCAGGTTTCAAGGGCTTTAACTGCAATTTCAAAATGGGTTTTTTCATTATAGGGGTCCTTTTGTGTTTTGGAATAATACCCCAGGGAAAAGTTATGGAAGGTTTTTTCCCTCAGGTTTTCCGTCATATGGGACGCATTTACGAGGTTGGCCGCTTTTAGTCTTCCGGTGCAGGCGCAAACCGAGGCTGTATTAGCGTCCTTTATAATAATCCCCCGGCCGCCGCACTCCGGGCATTCCTTATTTTCCATCGTTATCCCTCCCGGATTTTCTAAAATACTGTTTTCTGCAATACACAGCTATTTTCCTTTAATATAATCCCTTGGCCGGCACATCCGTTTACCTGTGAATTGTTAAGCAAATCAGATTTTTGAAGGAAAAACAATAAGCATTGAAGAATATATCCATAAATGGCGATAAAAACCTCTTTATTTATTGCCCGGGCCTGTCCCGGCTTCATGGGATTTGATGCCAAAACTGTCTGAAGGCGGTGATTTATATGTCGTCCACTGTTTTCCGGGAAGAACTTTTTAACACACTCTGCAACAACTCGCCCATAGGTATTTACATTGTCCAGGACGGAAGTTTCAGATTTGTTAATCCCAAATATTGTATAATGACGGGCTTCAGTGAAAAAGAGCTGCTGAAAATGAATTCACTGATGCTTGTCCATCCCCACGACACTGACACGGTCAGGAAACAGGCGGTGCAAATGCTGAAGGGGCGCCGTACAGAGCCGTATGAATTCAGGTTTATAAGAAAAAGCGGGGAAATAATATGGGTGATTGAGACCGTTACCTCTATACAATTCGGGGGTAAAAGAGCGGCCCTGGGAAATTTTATGGACGTAACCGAGCGTAAGCGTGCTGAGAAGGATCTAAGGGAGTCCCAGGAGAGGTACAGGACGATCTTTGAAAATACTGGTACGGCAATTTTGATTGTAAGAGAAGATACCATAATATCCTTGATCAACACTGAATTTGAAAAACTCACCGGCTACTCCAAGGAAGAAGTGGAGGGTAAAATAAGCTGGACTGACTTGGTTCAAAGCGATTATCTGGATAGAATGAGGGAATGCCGCTACAGGCGTAGAATAGAAACAGAATCGGTTCCCGGCAATTATGAATCAAAAATATTAGACCGTAACGGAAATGTTATGGATGTTATTTTGACTGTTTCCATGCTTCCTTGCAGTAAAAAGAGCGTTGTTTCACTGCTCAATATTACCGAGCGGAAAAAAATTGAGGAACAGCTTAAATACTTAAGCCTCCATGATTCTGTAACCGGTTTGTACAACCGGGCTTATTTCGAGGAGGAGATGCGCCGCCTGGAAGGTGGACGCAGCCCCGAACTGGGTATCATTGTGTGCGATGTGGACGGGCTGAAACTGGTAAATGACTCCCTGGGTCACGACAGTGGTGACACCCTGCTGATTGCTGCGGCCAGTGTCATAAAGGAGTCTTTGCGCACCAGCGATATGGCGGCAAGGATTGGCGGCGATGAATTCGCCATACTCCTGCCAAACTCGAATACCTCCGTGGTGGAGAATGTAACCAAAAGGATCCGGGATTCAATTTTGAAATACAATGAGGTCAATCCCCAGCTTCCTTTGAGTATATCCATAGGCTTTGCCGTAGGACGGGAGATGCCGCCCAATCTGACGGATTTGTTTAAAGAGGCAGATAACAATATGTACCGGGAAAAGCTAAACCGCAGTCAGAGTGCCCGCAGCGCCATTGTGCAGACTCTTCTGAAGGCGCTGGAGGTCAGGGATTATATTACCGAAGGACACGCCGACAGGTTACAGTCACTGGTGGTCTATGCGGCCAGGGAAATTGGTCTTTCTGAACGAGTGGTTACCGATCTGAGCCTTCTGGCACAGTTCCATGATATAGGCAAGGTGGGTATACCCGACCGCATACTGTTCAAGCCGGGGCCTCTGGACACCGAAGAAAAGGTGGAAATGCAGCAGCACTGTAAAATAGGGCACATCATAGCCATGTCGCCTCCGGACATGATCCCCATCGCCGATTGGATACTAAAGCACCACGAATGGTGGAACGGTCAAGGCTATCCTATGGGCCTGAAAGGGGAGGAAATCCCCCTGGAGTGTAGAATACTGGCCATAGCCGATGCTTACGACGCAATGACCAGCAACCGGCCGTACAGGAAGGCGCTATCCCACCAGGAGGCTGTAGCTGAAATAACAAGGTGTGCCGGAACCCAGTTTGATCCCAATCTGGTGCCAATATTCTTAAAGGTCCTGGAAAACAAGCTGTATCAGAAAAAATAAGGCCGTCCCCTAACGTCTGCGGTGAAATTGCGGAAAAACCAGGACAAAGCGATAAGGTGTAAAGGAGGACTAAAACCGGTTCTTCTCCATGGCTATTCTGATGAACTTTTCCTTGGCATTATTTGGGGGAAGGTGCAAAACCGACCGCCGCGCCATGGTTAATGACCCGCTGGGACAGGCTGAGGCGCAAGCGCCGCAGCCAATGCAGATCTCCTGGTTGACGCCGGGAACTTCTGTTTCATTTCCCGAGTCAGTCATGGTTATGGCCCTGATATGACAACTGCTGGCGCAAGCGCCACAACCTACGCAGCCTGCCGGATCCAATTCCGGGATGAAGTTGCTGGGGTGTGTGAAAGGCTTTCCTAACTCATTGATGGATCGCAGTGACTGGCAGCAGCAACCGCAACAGTGGCAGAGGTAAGTGGGCTTGTTCAGTATATTATCACAGAGATGAACCAGTCCTAATTTTTCAGTGTGGTCAAGCACATTAAGTAATTCTTCCACAGTGGCCTCTTTGCCAAAACCTCTGCGTACAACCCACTTTGCTGCACTGCCCAAAGAGGTGCAAACCTCAACGGGCGCGCCACAGGCTTTGCCCAGGTGGGATGCCTTATGACGGCAGGCACACATGGATATGGCGCCGCCCCCGGACTGCCGAATTATTTCTGAGGCCCTCTCATGGTCCAGCACTTCGGTTTCCACGGCTACCGGAATAAGGCTTTCATAGACTAATGCGCGCATCATCTTGGTGTCAGTTCCGGAGAATTCTTCCCCAACCCCATCGCTTTTAAAATATTTTTCAAACAGCTCTGCTAATTCCTTCAAATTTACATCCTTGTTTACCCGCATGAAGGTATATTCGAAAAATCCCACCACCATCGGGGCCAGCATGTAGTAAATGCTTTCCTTGCGGGGAATATCCATGACCAGCCCCTTGTCGGCCATGCCATTCAGAATTTGTTTCAATTCCTCTTCCCTGATTCCGGTAATGCCGGCGATCTTGTCCAGGGTCATTGGGAGTAATGGGAATTTGCTGCCCACCAGGGCTTCACTTTCTGTATACAGACGAAATAGTATGTCCATCAGTATTTCATTAACAGGCGCCCCTACCGGGTGCTTGTTCAGGCGTTCGGCCAGTGCCCGGTAAATCTCATCTTTCGCATTTGCCAAATGACCCATCAGTATTATCCCCCTTTTGAAACTATGGAGATTCTCGGCCAGTATTTGTGGGAATATTAACCCATTCTTCTTTCAGAGTCAATGGCATTTTTGTAGTCGAAAACAAAAAAACAAAAAAAAATAGTGTTTTGACTTTTATTATGTAAAGTGATATTATAATAACTGTCCGCAAATTTAGGTTTTGCATGTTTCCCTCTCCTCAAGTTTATTGGTTTGGGATTAAGCATAAAATCAAATCCTAATACCGGTGGATAAAAATATCGAGGAGGGTTTTTTTAATGTTACAAGACCGTAATCTGACATGTCGTGACTGTGGAGTGGAGTTTATTTTTTCTGCATCGGAACAGGAATTTTTTGCAGAAAAGGGATTTACAAATGAACCTGGCCGTTGCCCGGAATGCCGCGCAGCCCGTAAAAATCAAAACAGGGGTGGCGGACAGTCCGGATATCGCCGCCAAGATCGCCAGATGTACCCGGCCGTTTGCGCAACCTGCGGCAAAAATACCGAAGTGCCTTTCCAGCCCAGAGAAGACAGGCCGGTATACTGCAGAGACTGCTACCAGCCTTCACGCTACTAAGAAATAAGCGGAATTCAAAAATTGAACCTGCTGCCATGATTTCATGCGGCAGGCTTTTTTATAGTTAAGGAAAGTATATGACGCATTAAAGTATTAAAGCGCTAAAGCCTTGTCGGCCCTAGTTCCTCCGGGGTCACTTGAGGGTCGCTGCATTGTCGCTAATGGGTAGGTGGAGCGATTTAAGTCCGGCCTGCATAACCTCCTGCTGCAACTGTCTCTAAACTCGGTCGCCAACGGAATGCCGACCATTTTGGAGGTGGGAGGCCAGAGGTTAGAGGTTAGAAAACTTGTAGGAAATGACCTCAGAGCTATTTCTAGCTTAATCCGACTTCCAACTTCCAACATCTAACCTCCAAATTCGTAGGCTCGGTCGTTAAGAGACAGTAGCAGCCTCCG
>Ga0209643_1001194_pt1 | contig 27116 bp, 27 predicted proteins | sample AutmiccBRH37_all_FD_187383 | JGI IMG/M metagenome (GOLD analysis project Ga0209643, IMG submission 187383) | Deep subsurface microbial communities from Mt. Terri, Switzerland - Autotrophic microbial communities BRH/37_all (SPAdes) (version 2) | ecosystem: Environmental > Aquatic > Deep... | reverse complement strand
ACAACTGGTCAGCGATGGCCTGATAGGACTTGCCTTCAAGGTATGCCATGAGTACCTGCAGTTCCAGGTCGCTGAGAATCTCGACCATTTTTCTCTCGATCTGACCGAACTGCTCTTGGCTAATGACAAGCTCCTCTGGGTCAGTTATCTTGCTACCAGAGATGACATCCATCAGTGTTCGGTCAGAGTCTTCGTCATAGATGGGCTTATTAAGGGAGACATATGAATTCAACGGAATATGCTTCTGGCGGGTGGCAGTCTTGATGGCAGTGATAATCTGCCTTGTTATACACAGTTCTGCAAAAGCCCGGAAGGAAGCCAACTTGTCATGACGAAAGTCCCTGATGGCCTTGTAGAGTCCAATCATACCTTCCTGGATGATATCTTCGCGATCAGCCCCGATTAGGAAGTATGACCGCGCCTTGGCGCGGACAAAGTTCTTGTATTTGTTGATCAAGTACTCTTCAGCCAGATGATTGCCCTTGCGCGCTGCTTCAACAATCTCTTCATCCATCATCGCTTCATAATGATAGAGGTTTCGTTGCGGACTTACTCCCACAGGCATCCCCTCCCAAAGGCCCTTCCCATGAGCTAGAAGCAAGAAGATAGAGCATTCGTAGATTCATTGGCATTGATAACGCCCATTCCAGTTGGACTGGGCAGAGAAGTGTCATGTGAAATGAGACCAAACCTGATTGTGGTGGAAGTGATTAGGGTAGACAACCACCTTATCACGCAACAGGCTGTTGAAGCGCCTGCTGGCATGGCAGGTGGCTCGTCCAAAACACACATTAAATTATACCCAGCCCGTGTCAGAAAGTCAAGCCTGCCCGCAACTGCAAACGCCGGGAGTCTCGCCGCCCTTAGCCCTACTACTGCCGCAGTTACCGTACTGCAGATTCCTTAGTCTTTCTGGTCCTTCTGACCATTGGAACGATCCCCCGTCTGTCGCTGTCGCACGGCGTCAAAGGTAATGACGGCGCTGGCTGTTGCCGCATTTAAGGATTCAACCCTCCCGGCCAGGGGGATCCCGACCAGGAAATCGCAGTGCTCCAGAAGGAGTCTTGCAATTCCCTCTCCCTCACTACCGATGACAATGGCTAAGGGCCCGGTCAGATCCTGTTCATAGTAAGGCTTGTCTTGAGAAGAACCTGCGCCACAGATCCAGAGGCCGCGTTCCTTGAGTTCCTCAACCGTCCGGACAAGGTTCGTAACCAACGCCATAGGCACGTGCTCAATGGCGCCAGCTGAAGCCTTCGAGACTGTCGGGGAGATTCCCACAGCGCGACGTTTCGGTACAATGACCCCATGGGCACCCGAGCACTCTGCCACTCTAAGGATAGCCCCCAGGTTCTGAGGATCCTGAATGCGATCGAGGATCAACACCAGTGGGCTTTGTCCGAGGCTATCAGCCAGATCCAGAATGTCGGCCAAGCCAGCGTATCCAATGGGCTCACCAAGAGCCATCACCCCCTGATGGGAACGGGATTTGGCGCGCCCGTCAATTACCTCTCTCTTCACCCAGCGCAGGTCAGCGGGACGACGCTGAGCACTGGCCAAATCCACGATCTGCTGAAGGGTGTTGTCACGTTTTAGACCCTCAGCTATCAGGACCTCAGCTACATGAAAGCGTCCCGACAGGGCTTCTCGCACCGGGTTTTTACCCTCAATCTGGCGATACGACCTCAAGTCTCCACCCCTGTCTGTCCGTCTACCGTCGCGGCTGTCTTAGCTTGAGCCGACTTGATCCTTCTGTAACGACCGCAGCTCATTTCTCCTTCAGAACATTGGCCACGGCTAACACAGGCAGGACCGGCGGTCTCAAATAGCACTGGGGCTGCATCGCGCGCAAGCGCCAGCATCTTATTTGCCAGCCGCCTGATCTCCCATTGAGCCCTTGTACAGGTCCTCAGCAGGAAGAAGCTCCCCGTTAACTCACGGGCGTTCATTGATAAAATTAGATTTGTGGCGGTAGCTTCTGGAAGAACGAAACGAGCATCTTCCTTGGGAATGCCAAGTTTGATCAGGTCCATATAGGCTTGGCGCTGCTGCTTAACAAGATCGTGGAACAACTCCGCAGCTTCATCCCTATGTTCCACCGTCGGAGGAACAACGTATGAAAAGTCATCCTCCTGAACATATCGCTGACTTCTCACGGAGTATGAGGCGATCCGATGCCTTGTCAGCTGGGCCAAACAGGTTCGACTAATACCGGCCACACTGAAGGTGAATAGCGCGTGCTCCCACGGCGAAAAATGCCCAATCTCCCTCAGCTTGCGAAGGAGCGCGCGAACCTGGCTGTCAGTAAGCTGGGAGTCCAGCTCAGAGGGGTCTGACTCCGAATAGCAGAGTCGCGCCGAAAGGGCCACAACGCGTTCTGGATCGGGCGTGTGGGCCAACAAGTGAACCCTCATCGCCCTCGCCTCCACCGAACACCACTGGGTGTATCCTCAAGGATGATCCCCTCGTCCATCAGCAAATCGCGGATCCGGTCAGCCTCACCCCAGTCCCTCTTGGCCCGGGCCTCCTGGCGCTTATCGACGAGCTCCTGGAGTTCCGGAGATAGATCCTCCTCTTGGTCCCGAAAAGCGCCTTTAAGTACGCCTAGTACTTCCAACGCCTCTCTATAGACGCCAAGGGCCAGTCGTAGATCGGCTGTTGAGGACTCCTCGTCGATCAGTGTATTGATCTGCCGGGTAAACTCGAACAAGCTGCCAATGGCTGCGGCGGTATTGAAGTCATCATTCATAGCCCCAGTAAAGCTGCGGTGGGCTTCCTGACAGGCCTCCGTGACGTTAGCGCTAGACTCATCCCTGTCGTCACTGGTGGTTGCGTCTGGCTCCGCGCCGCGTTGTTTCAGGAGGAACCTGATCCGGAATACGGCGTTCTCCAATCGCTCCAGTCCAGCTGCCGCGCTCTCCACCAGGTCTCTACTGAAGTTCAATGGGCTTCGATAGTGGACTGACAGCAGGAAGAACCGTATAACTTCAGCAGGGAACTCCTGCAGAATGTCACGGACAGTAAAGAAGTTGCCCAGAGACTTGGACATCTTTTCTCCCTCGATGTTCAGGAAGGCGTTGTGAAGCCAGTACCTGGCAAAGGGCTTCCCTGTGGCTGCCATGCTCTGCGCCCGCTCATTCTCATGATGGGGAAACAGTAGGTCGGCGCCCCCGCAATGCAGATCAACGGTCTCTCCCAGGTACTTCATGGCCATGGCAGAGCACTCCAAGTGCCAACCCGGACGGCCCTTTCCCCATGGACTGTCCCAGGCTGGCTCACCTGGCTTGTGAGCTTTCCAGAGGGCGAAGTCGGCCGGATGGCGCTTGCTATCACCAACTCTGACCCGGGCCCCTGCCTCTAGCTCCTCCAGGGGTTGTCCTGACAGTTTCCCGTAATCTTCAAACTTGTGAACATCAAAGTAGAGATCACCGTCAACCTCATAGGCAATGCCCTTCTCCTCAAGAACCTTCGCCAGATCAATCATCTCGCCAATATGCTCGGTCGCTCGGGGATGAACGTCGGCGCGCTTAATGCTAAGGGCATCAGCATCCTCGAAGTAGGCCTCTATGTATTTGCTGGCTACCTCTGAAACGGTACTGCCCGTGGCCTGCGCCTTGTTTATCATTTTGTCATCCACATCGGTAAAGTTCTGAATGAATTTGACCCTGAACCCCTCATGTTCCAACCAGCGCCTTATGGTATCAGAGACAACAAAGGCAAAGGCGTTGCCAATATGGAAATAATCGTAGACCGTTGGCCCACATGTATACATGGCGACCTCACCGTCCCTGACAGGAAGGAACTCCTCCTTTTCCCGTGACATGCTGTTATACACTTTTATAGTCATTGCGCTTCACCTCTCCTCCCACAGGTACAGGAAGACCCCGGCCAGACATCACCGAGGCCCAGTAGTCATATTATAACAGGCAAGGCAAGCCTTGTTCAATCTGGCGCCAAAACTTGGACCACTTCCAACCCAACATTAATGACCCGAATGCGAACCGGCTGCACCCCAGGTCCGATCAGGTCAATCACCTCGGCGGCCCCACGAGACAGGTCAATAATCCTGTTTTCAGAGAAGACGCGCTGTCCGCCAACCACCGGGTATGGTCCCCGGTCGTTAATGCGAACAACCACACTGCGCCCATTGACAAGGTTCGTCACCAGCACCGTGGAGCCAAAGGGCAGCCCTCGGTGGGCAGCTGTAAGCCCGTATTGATTGTAAGTCTCTCCACTAGCCGTTGCCCTGCCGTGAAATCCAGGACCGTACCATGACGCCAGCCCCTCCTGGACTGCCGGAGATCTGATCTCTGTGGTACCCAGGCAGAGCCGAAGATTATTGACCCATCTCAGGGCCAGGGTTGCCGGATCAACGCCGTTATGGGCAGCGGTGACCGGATCAACAGTTACAATGATGTCACCCTTAGCAGCAACCGCTGCGTAATCGCCCCAGTTCAGAACATGAAGGTCAGATGGTGCCAACTGATTGTCAGAGAAAGCAGCCAGACGCCGCCGTACAATCTCACCGCGACTGGCAACATCATATCCACCAAAGTTGGCCCTGAGCCGGAACACAACCTCATTATTATAGTGAACTTCCGCAACCTGGACTCCCTTGTAGCCTACAATCCGGAGTGAAACGGGGTGCTCGATGACTTCAATCGCTGTCTCTGCCTGGTCGGCAGCGGCCTCGCAGTGGAGACCGCCGAGGGTGGACACAAGCATGAGAGAGAGACCAACTGAAACAGCAACGGCAACAACGGCCCTGACTCTCGCCTCTACAATGATAGGTCGTTTCACTTGTCCCTTCCACCTCCTCTGATCACTCGAACACTATGATGACCGGGACCCAGGATGTTGGAAACGACTTAATCTGCGTCTTAATATATGGCGCTACGCTAACCTTATGTAGGGAATATGTGGTTACCTCCCCAGCGTCACAAGGGCAACAGCGTGGGCTGCAATGGCGTCTCCTGACCCCAAGGATCCCAAACCCTCGTTGGTCTTGGCCTTTACACTTATTGCAGAGGGGTCTATTTCCATCATATGCCCGAGAGCAAGTTTGATTCGGGGAATGTGCGGCTGCAGTTTCGGGGTCTGACAGACCACTGTTGTATCTATATTGACCACTCCTGCTCCCTTTGCTCTCAGGAGAACCATTGTCTTCTCCAGAAGCAGAGCACTGTCAATACCCTTCAACTCCTGTGCTGTATCGGGGAAGTGGCTCCCAATGTCTCCTGCCGCGATGGCCCCCAGAAGGGCATCAATGATTGCATGGATAAGGACATCAGCATCAGAGTGCCCTACCGGCCCTTTACTGTGGGGGATCTCGACACCTGCCAGGACCAACCTGCGATCTGGCGCCATCCGATGAATGTCGTAGCCTGTTCCAACCCTCAACGAATCATCGCGAGTCCCCTGAGACTTTGCGTGTTGCCCTCCAAGGTCTTCTTGGGTTGTGATCTTACGGTTTTGGTAATCTCCCTTCACGATCTTCACCTGATTTCCCATGAGCTCTAAAAGGGACGATGTGTCGGTGGCAACTATATCCTTTTCCTCCGCATTTGATAGGGCCTTCTGAAGCCGGCCGAAGGTTGCAGCCTGTGGTGTCTGCGCGTACCACAGTTCCCCCCTATTTAGGGTGGCAGTAACAAAGCCGTCGCCGTCTATCTTCTTGACAGTGTCAATGGCGGGGACTGCCGCAACTGCCGCCCCTGTCTCCGTGACAGCCCTGGCGACTCTGGAAAGAAGGTCACCCGTGACGTAGGGCCTGGCACCATCGTGAATCAACACTACTCCGGAGACTGGAAACTCCCTCTTGGCAAGGACAGCAACTCCGTTGGCAACCGACTGCTGCCTGGTGGAACCGCCGGCGGCGAAGATTACCTCTGGCAATCGAGGTTCACGGTCTTGTCCTGGAGGAATCGGAACTCCTGACGAATTCAGGACCTCAATACACTCTTCTCTCTCCTCGGGACGAGTAACAACCACGATCAGCTCCATGCCGGGCAAGGATAAAAAGGGGCGGATGGCTCTGGATAGTATCGGCTCTCCATCGAGAGTGAGAAACACCTTGTTACTGTCTATCCCCATCCTGCTGCCGACTCCAGCAGCCACCAGAACTGCCGCCAGGCGTTGATCTGGCTGCTGATGGGAGCCATTCTCTGTAGTGATAACCATACCCTATCACCCTCTGGCGCGCACTGCGTGAGTTCATTGAGAGTACTTATAGAAGGAGGGCAACCCAAAAGCAAGAGTTGGGCTGCCCCCTTGTTAGTCAGAATTCACACTGTGTGGTAGCTAATTGCCAACTCGTCTCTGATTTCCACCAGCTTTGGGCTCAGCAAAGATCATCCGCCCGGCTGAGGTCTGAAGAACACTGGTAACATTGACCTTAATGGTGTCTCCTATGTGGCGATGGCCGCCGTCGACAACGATCATAGTGCCATCGTCCAGATAGCCCACACCCTGCCCCGGCTCTTTACCATCCTTTATGACCTGAACAGCCATATCTTCACCAGGCAGAACCACCGGTTTTACGGCATTCGCCAACTCGTTAATGTTCAACACGTCAACGCCTTGAAGTTGCGCTATCTTGTTCAGGTTATAATCGTTCGTTATGATCTTTGCGTCTCGATTCTGAGCTAACTTCAGTAGGCGAGAATCAACCTCAAGGCCCTGGTCTTCATCGACATCCAGAATCTTAATCCTGACCAGGCTGCCCTTTTGCAGCGACTTGAGAATGTCCAGGCCCCTTCTTCCCCGGTTTCGTCTCAGGGAATCCCCAGAATCGGCCACATGGCGAAGTTCTTCCAATATGAAACCAGGCACGACCAGGGTGCCCTCAACAAAACCGCTGGCACAGATGTCAGCTATGCGCCCATCAATGATGACGCTGGTATCAAGGATCTTCTCAGTGCCATAACCTGCATGTTCCTCGCCCCTGTCCCTGATAGGGCGAGGTAGAACCGTCAGCCAGTTAGCGAAATCTTCTCTCTTACGCACGGCAACGGTTACACCGGTGTAACCAAAGATGATCATGCCTACTGTTGGTAGGACATTTCCCACAAAGGGGATGCTGGACAAGGCCGAACCTAGTAAATTAGCAATTATGAGTCCGACAATCAGGCCTATGGAGCCAGCAATTATGTCTTGAACCGGTGTCTTCTGAAGACGGGATTCTGCCCATGATGTTGACTGCCACATCTTTTGCCAAGCCCACGGGGAAACAGTGAACATAAACAGGCCGCCAAGGGCAGAACAGAAGACGAGTACGCTCACGCTGCGTATTGGCTCAACATTCATCCAATCACCAATAAGAGCCAGTGCCTCTAAGGGTGGTAGAACAACATAGAAGCCGAACATGAATCCAAACACCAGCCCAATAACGGCTAGAAGCAGTCTTACAAAAAGTCTCAACCGCATTCACCTCCCTTCCTCCGGGGACCCCGCAGAAAATAAAACACGCCAGTTACCTGACGCCAGGAGTAGGGCCCGGGAATCCGTCTCATGCGGCTCTAGGCCTCATCCTCTAGATCCCTGTCTACAAAGACTGAGTCGAGACGGTTACGCGCTTCTTCCTCATCGGTGTTCTCCGCCAACACCAGTTCACTGATGAGAATCTGCTTGGCGCTGTCTAGCATCTTTCGTTCACCTGTGGATAGGCCCTTCCGGATATCTCTGATATAGAGGTTCCTCACTACTTCCGCAACCTCGTAAATATCACCTGTCTTGATCTTCTCCATATTGGCCCTGTAGCGCCTGTTCCAGTTGGAGGACATCTTGCTCTGGTCACCCTCGAGAAGTTCAAAGACCTTAGAAACCTCTGCTTCGTTGATGACCTCCCGGAGGCCGATATCCCCGACGTTCTCGAGGGGAATCATTACTTTCATATCGCCAATAGGTAGGCGCATGATGTAGTATTTCTGTCGTTCCCCGAGAACCTCTTTCTCTTCGATTGACTCAATGACACCGGCGCCATGCATGGGATACACGACCCGGTCTCCCACATTGAACACTCAAAAACCTCCCTTCAGAAGTCTCAAGTCCCAAAAAGGACTAATCTATATGATAACACAAAAGGGAGCTTGGGTCAAAAAAACCAAATATTATACCACGCTATTTTACGGGATGTCAAACAGAAAGGCCTCCCTCTGCAAGGCCTCAAGGACACACCTGAGAGATAGGATAGAGACCGGGGTTCAAGAGAGATTGTAAAGGCGCAGGGTTTCCAGGCGGTCAAATTCCTTTATGAGTGAATCAAACATGTCAATCTCCAGGGTACTGCACAATGCAGCCAGGTAGAACAGGGACCTGCCGATCTCGTCCTCGATGACCTCACGACAGTCACTGCACAGCTCCCCAATGATGTGTGTCTGCATGTGCTCCCGCCAATCCTCCAAGGCTATCTGCCCCGGCAGTTCCTGTCGAGAGGCCTTAATCTGGACGCATCCACAGTTTGTAACTGCCTTGGTGGTGGCCCGATTAACCCTGGCACTTGCCTCCTGCAACTTTGACAGAACGTCCAAGATACTCTTGTGTCTGACCAAGTAGTTAGCGACAACGTCCTGAAACTGCGCGCAGAGGAGATCCTTCATGTAATCATGTGCCCCCTATCATAAAGCTCCATAGAGATCTCAGCAGGCTCCCTGGTAAAGAATGTGGATGCGACGGGACTCGAACCCGTAACCTCCTGATTGCGAACCAGGTGCTCTCCCATTGAGCTACGCACCCCCTTAAAACGGGCTTTTTAATGCGGCCAACAGCCGGTGTTTCCTTGGCATCAGGCAAGTACTATTGTATAGGATTAGTATCCACCGGTCAATTGAGAGGCCGAAACTGCGCGAAGCCCTGGGCATCCAACCCAAGCCGGGCGATGACAGTGTGGCTACAGCTGCCTGTCCAGCATTACCTGCTCCCGAAGGCGCCTGAGCCCATCGCGGATAGACCTGGCTCTGACTTCACCAATGCCGTCGACCGCATCAAGCTGGTCAGCGGTGGCCTCAAAGACATCGTGGAGGGTACCAAACCGCTGGACAAGGTTTTCAATGACAGGCATTGGTAGCCTGGGGATCTTCTTCAGCAATCGGAAACCACGAGGCACCACGCTCTCTTCAAGAAGCCCCACATTCCCAGTGTACCCCAGGGAGCGGGCAATCTGATTGCCGTCCATAACGTGGTCAGCGGTCCACTGGTGAAGCTCCTCCATCATCTCGTCAACAGAATCTGCGTCAGCTTCCCCGTCCCTCATGTAGTCAGCAATGACCAGACGCTGCTCTTCAGGAACACCAAAGACAAGTTCCTCTAACTGCATACTGACGAGACGGCCCTCATTCCCCAGTTCGCTTATGTACCGCTCAATCTCGCGGGAGATCCGGGTTACCATCTCACCGCGCTGCACTGACAGCACAACGTCAAATAGTGTGACTAGATCCTCAAACTCCAGTGCAGACAGGTTTGACAGGGCCTGTTCCAAGACGGACTTATATTTCTCCAAGGTCTGGATGGCTTGATTGGCCTTACTGAGCAAAAGGGCCATGTCGGAGATTACATACCGGAGCCCCCCTTTGTAGACGGTGATTACATCACGGCGCTGCGAGATAGCAATGACAAGCGCTCCTGTCTGCTTTGCTGCCCTCTCGGCAGATCTGTGCCTGATACCTGTCTCATACGAGGGGATACTGGGTTCCGGTATCAGCTGCACATTGGCGTAGCGAATCCGCTTGGCATCCTCGGTAAGGATAATGGCGCCATCCATCTTGGCCAGTTCATAAACCCGGGTGGGGGTGAAGTCTATGTCTAAGGGAAATCCTCCCTCAATTAACTCCATCACCTCCGGTCGATCAGAGACCACTATCAGGCTCCCGGTCTTAGCCCGAAGGATCTGTTCAAGCCCCTCGCGAAGTGTCGTTCCAGGAGCAACCTGTCTCAGGATGGATTGGAGCTTCTCGTCATGATGAACACCGAAAGATGCCAACTGGCGACCCCCCTTTCTGCTTTTTCTAACTATATTCTAAGATGCTAGCCACGGCCTGAGCAAGGGTCTTTATGGGGACGATATTCAACCCCCCTGTCGGCCCCAGTGCCTGACTGCCACTGTAAGGCAGTACCACCCTGCTAAATCCTAGTTTCTCTGCCTCCCGTAGGCGAGATGCACCGAGACCAACCTGGCGGAGTTCACCTGTTAGCCCGACCTCCCCGAATGCCAACAGGTCCTGGGGAATAGGAGCGTCCTTGAGGCTTGAAGCGACTGCCAATGCAACGGCCAAATCCGCTGCTGGCTCCTGAATCCTTAAACCGCCAGCAACCTTGAGGTAGACATCATGACTGGCCAGTTCGCCTAGCCCCACCTTCTGCTGAAGGACCGCGATCAGCAAGGATAGTCTGTTGACGTCAATCCCACTGGCGGTCCGCCTTGGCAGCCTGAAACTGGTGGGGGCCACAAGGGCCTGGACCTCTATTAACAGCGGTCGTGTCCCCTCAACGGCGGCAGTAACTGCCGACCCTGGAACACCCGGGGCCCTTTCAGACAGAAACTGAAGGGAGGGATTCTGCACCTCTGCCAATCCTGAGTCAGTCATCTGGAACAGGCCCAGCTCATTTGTTGACCCAAATCGGTCCTTGACAGCCCTGAGGCTTCGCTGACTATGATATCCGTCACCCTCAAAATAGATGACAGTGTCGACAATGTGCTCCATAGTCCTGGGCCCGGCCAGTCGGTTTTCTTTTGTCACATGGCCCACCAGAAATGTTGCGATGTTCTGTTCCTTGGACAATCGCATCAGGAAGCCGGTAGATTCACGTACCTGGGCCACAGATCCCGGGGCAGACGAAACATCGGGATGACACAGGGTCTGGATTGAGTCAATGATCAGGATATCGGGGCTTGCCTCTGCCACCAGCTCCGTGATGTCTGCAAGGTCAGTCTCGATGGCCAGTAGAAGCTGAAGGGGGTCTATCCCCAGTCGTTGCGCCCTCATGCCCGTCTGTCGAAGGGATTCCTCGCCTGATATGTAGAGGACCGTTCCCTGGTGTGACAGGCTTGCTGCCGCCTGGAGAAGTAGGGTGGATTTCCCGATGCCTGGAGAACCACCGATGAGTACCACGCTTCCTGGAACAACACCACCCCCCAGGACACGGTCAAACTCTGGCAGCCCTGTTGTGAGGCGCTGCTGCGCGGCATCTGGTTCCAGGAGGGCGATTGACCGGAGCGGCACCAGGCGGCCCTTGGCATCAGAGGGACTATCCTTTCCAAGAGAGCTGAGAAGGGCCCGACCCCTGCCTTTAGCTGAGGAGGAAGATGCTGCAAGACTGGTCCTCACCTCCTCAACAAGGGTGTTCCAACTGTCGCAGTTAGGGCACTTCCCATACCAACTGGCTGTTTCGTAGCCACAGTTCTGACAGGTATAGAGCGCCTTATCTCGGGCCATAGAAGGTGTCCTCCCCAATGCTAATCTTTCTCTTCTCCCTCATCTGCTAGTTCTTCTCGTTCTCCCTCACCGACATCTGACGGTTTGCCCTTGGATGGGCCCTCTCCATCTGGGTTTTGTCCCATCTCCCATCTGGCCGCAAACATTTCACTGTCCAATTCATGGGGCTTAATGACATCGTCTAAACTCCCATGAACCCTACCAGCTTCGTGGTCATATTTCTCCTCCCGCCAGTGCTCATAGCCACAGGAGCCACATCTATAGAGAACCTGCCTGATCCCCTTCTCCCAGATTGCCCTGTTGTCCCTGTTGACCCCGGGTTGCTTCAACACCTTGGAATCCGCTGCCACCAGGGGCCGACGGCATTCCGGACACCTTAGAGAGAAGAGGGCTGGAATGAGATGACTGAATACAAGGTATGTGACCAACGACAGCCCTGCAAGCCACATAAGGTATTCTACCAGATTGCCGACCCATCCTGCAGTTGCTACCAGATGGTGAGGAACAGAAAACCAGTGCGCCTTGCCATGGATTATCAGCATGAGAATCCTCCTTTTTTGCTGGACGCCATAGCGCCCGGGATAACCGTTTGGATGACTCCGTCAGGGTTTGACAGCGATGCAGCACCTCTGGGGGTTGGGGTTGGTGCCTTTTGCAAGGTATTCTATTTTGTGGCACCGCCCTCCTCTTTGATGGCCCTGCTGCGCCGGGTTGGAACCTGTCAGGAAGGAAATGACTAGGTTAGGGAGAAGGCTTTTTGAGGCAGTAACCTGATATGGAGGGTTTTATCAATGAGCATTCTCAGAACTGGTATTTCCATCAAGGGCATGGACCTCAGAAACCGAATTGTTATGCCTCCAATGGCCAACAATCTTGCTACCGACAATGGTGAGGTTGTTCATGAACTGACCGAACACTATCTCCGCCGAGCCAGGGAGGATGTAGGGCTGATTGTAGTGGAACACGCCTATGTTCATCATACGGGCCGGGTCAACGGGAATCAGCTGGGTATACACAGTGATTCTCTGATAGCCGGGTTAAAGCGGCTGGCCTCTGAGATTCAGCAGGCGGGAGCCCGGGCGGCGATCCAGCTTACGCATGCTGGTTGCGCCACCACGAGTGAGGCAACCGGCTCTGAGGTCTGGGGAGCATCGTCTCGTTCCCATCCCCGTAGGGAGACATCACCCCGGGCCCTGACAACGGCTGAGGTTGAAGAGCTGGTGGTGTTGTTTGGGGACGCCGCCGGGAGGGCCAAGGAGGCTGGCTTTGATTCCGTGGAGATCCACGGAGCCCATGGATACCTGCTTAACCAGTTTCTATCACCCTTGACCAATGACCGAACCGACAGATACGGAGGCGATCTCAGGGGCAGGGCCGCATTTCCGCTGGAGGTCATTGGTTCCGTTCGCCAGGTTGTAGGCGATGATTTCCCCCTCATGTACAGACTGGGAGTGGATGACCTCATGCCGGGCGGGCTAACAGGAGCAGATACGGCTCAGGCAGCCCAGTGGTTCTGCGAGGCAGGGGTCGATCTGCTTGATATCTCCGGTGGCTTTGGCGGCTACGGCATTGTTGATGAAGAGCCCGGGTTCTTCAGGAAGTATGGCCAGGTACTGAAGAAAGCAGTTCCGGCCGTGATAATGGTGACCGGGGGGATCACCACCAGCGCCTTGGGGGAAGAGATCCTGCGGGCTGGGGATGCCGATCTGATTGGGGTTGGGCGCGCCCTCCTCAGGGATGAGAGCTGGGCGAGCAAGGCCCTTGCCGGCCAGATCTGACCGACTCCAATGAACTCATTTCTGAAAGGAGTGGTGCGACAGTGTTATCAGACAAGCTTCTGAAGGCGATGAACGAGCAGATGAAAGCGGAGTTTTACTCGGCCCACCTGTACCTTTCAATGGCTGCATACTGCGCCGACGAGGACCTCGAGGGTTTCGAGAATTTCTTCATAGCCCAGGGCGAAGAGGAACGGTTCCATGCCATGAAATTCTATAACTTCATCAATGAAACCGGCGGCCGAGCCGTTGTCTACGGCTTTGAGGACCCCCCAGCAGACTTCAAGTCCATTGAGGACCTGTTTGCAACCAGCCTGGACCACGAGAAGAAGGTTACCGCCCTGATTAGTGCCATCATGGACATCGCCCAGGATGAGCGCAACTACGCGGCTATCAGCTTCCTCAACTGGTTCGTGGATGAACAGGTGGAGGAGGAAGACATGTTCTCAACGCTGTTAGGAAAGGTGAAGCGTTTTGGCTCTGGCGACGCTCTCTACCAGCTTGACAAGGAACTGGCCCAGCGCGTCTTCAGCCCGCCTGTAGCGGAGGGCGAATAGGGGGGCCATGCAGAAGGAGTGCAACTGAAGGACCGCAACGGAGGGATCAAAAAGGGCCGCGCCAGAGATGGCGGGCCCTTTTGTTCTTGCCACATTCCTGTGAGTCTTCTTGATGCGAGCGCCCTCACGTTCTCCTGAGGGTCAGTTCATCCCCTTCATCCCCAGAGGTGTCCACCAGGACCTTGCCGCCCTCTTCAAACTCACCCTCCAGCATCATCTCGGCCAGCCTATCCTCGACCATGCGCTGAATTGTCCGCCGCAGTGGCCTGGCTCCGAAGGCTGGGTCATAGCCCTTGTCTGCCAGGACTGCCTTGGCTTCCGGGGTAACCTCGATCTCCAGACCGTGCCCCCTGAGACGCTGGCCAACCTCCCTCAACATCAGGCTGACAATAGAATTGAGATCTTCTCGGGTCAAGGCGTGGAAGACCACCATCTCGTCGACCCGATTGAGGAACTCAGGCCTAAAGGTCCGTTTGACTTCGTCCATAACCTTACCCTTCATTGCTTCATAGCTGCGACCATCATCCTCTGTCGGGCGGAACCCAAGGCTGGTGTTTTTAATCAGGTTAGCCCCAACATTAGCCGTCATGATCACAACGGTATTCCTGAAATCAACGGTCCTACCCTTGGAGTCTGTTAGCCGCCCATCCTCCATTATCTGAAGCAGGACATTGAAGACCTCTGGATGAGCCTTCTCTATTTCGTCCAGCAACACTATGGAATAGGGCTTTCTCCGCACCGCCTCTGTCAGCTGACCGCCTTCATCATGACCAACGTAGCCAGGGGGCGACCCAACCAGGCGCGAGACGGTGTGCCTCTCCATATACTCCGACATGTCAAGCCTTATGAGACTGTCCTCATCACCGAAGAGGGCTTCGCCCAAGGCACGAGCCAATTCCGTCTTACCCACGCCCGTTGGACCAAGGAAGATAAAGCTGCCAATGGGTCGCTTTGGGTCCTTCAGGCCTGCGCGGGCCCTTCGAACAGCCCTGGCAATGGCCTCTACTGCCTCGTCCTGGCCGACAACCCGCTGGTGAAGGACCTCCTCCAGTTTGAGGAGGCGCTCGCTCTCTTCTTGGGCTAACTTGGACACGGGGATCCCGGTCCAGCTTGATACTACCTGGGCGATATCCTCGGCGCTGACAACAGTGTCACCTGAGACTTGATTATCCTTCCACTCCTCAGTCCGCTGTTCCAGCTGTTGAGTTAACTCCCGCTCCTGGTCCCGCAGGCGGGCTGCCTCCTCAAACTCCTGCCCATTGACTGCGGATTCCTTCTCCTTGCGGACATGTTCAAGCTCCTTCTTGAGGTCTTTGACGTCGGGTGGAGCCGTGAAACTCTTGAGCCGCACCTTGGAAGCAGCCTCATCCATGACATCAATGGCCTTGTCAGGCAAGAAGCGACCGGTTACATATCTGTCGGTGAGTATGGCAGCGGCATCGATGGCTTCGTCGGTTATCTTGGTCCGGTGGTGGGCCTCATAGCGGTCGCGAAGCCCCTTCAGAATGGCAATGGTATCCTCCACAGTAGGTTCATCAACCATTATGGCCTGAAAACGCCGCTCCAGGGCTGAGTCTTTCTCGATATGTTTCCGGTACTCATCCACGGTGGTGGCGCCGATGGCCTGGAGGTCACCTCTGGCCAGAGCAGGCTTAAGAATGTTGGAGGCGTCTATGGCACCCTCGGCTCCACCAGCGCCAACGATTGTATGCAGTTCGTCAATGAACAACACAACGTCTCGATTCTTCCTGATCTCATCCATCATCTGCTTCATGCGCTGCTCAAACTCACCACGGTACTTTGTGCCAGCCACCATTGCGCCCATATCAAGGGATATCAGTCTCTTATCGATGAGGGTCTCGGGAACCCTTCCCTCAACAATGCGTTGGGCCAACCCTTCAGCAATGGCCGTCTTACCTACGCCGGCGTCACCAATGAGAACAGGGTTGTTCTTTGTGCGGCGGCTCAAGATCTGGATTACCCTCTCAATCTCCTTGTCCCGGCCAATCACAGGATCTAACTCGCCCTGCTCTGCCATGTCCGTCAGGTCGCGGCCAAAGTTGTCGAGGGCTTCACCTCCGGCCTGCGGCTGCTCTGTGGCACCCGCCCCAAATGGATTGGCAATGCCTCGCGAAGATTTGGCTGGTCCTCCCTGTTGTCCACCGTGGAGTAGCTGAACGACCTGGCTGCGAGCCTTTCCCAGGTCGACTCCTAGCGAGTTGAGAACCTTGGCGGCCACTCCCTCTCCCTCACCAACAAGCCCCAGTAGAAGGTGCTCTGTACCAAGGTAGTTGTGACCCAGTTTCTGCGCCTCCTGCCTGGCGAGCTCCAGCACTCTTTTCACGCGGGGGGTCGGAACTAGTTCGTCGGGGCCAGATACCCTCTTGCCACCGACCAACTCCTCGACCTTCGCCCTTACTCTACTGAACTCGATGCCCAGGGACTCAAGGGCCTTTGCGGCCACTCCCTCTCCTTCTTTGATCAAGCCAAGAAGCAGATGCTCAGTACCAATGAAATTGTTCCCCATACGCCGCGCCTCTTCGTTGGACAGCTGCAGCACTAACTGCACGCGGCGCGTGTACCCGAAACCTGGTCCTGCCATCCTCTACTCCACCTCCACTGATATGCATCCATGGCCTGCCTTCATCAAGCAGGGTCAGGCCTTCTCAGTCTTCTTCAGCCTCTCTCTCATTATCTCTGCTCTCCGGAGGTCCCGCTGGTCCGAAGGGAGCGGCCCTCCTGAACACATCTGCAGGCAAGCCGGCCTGGTGAGCACTATCAACTCGTTGATTAGCTTGGGCGGTATATCCTCTATTATGCCCAGGTCCACGCCTAACCTCAGGTCCGATAGAAGCCTGATTGTCTCCTCGGAATTTGCTATCCTGGCATTCTCCAGCACTCCGCGAGCTCGGAAGATCCTGTCCTCAATGTGGACACCCAACTCCTCTTGAAGCATCGTGCGGGTATCGCGCTCCCTATCAATGACCTGTTGAGTTACTCCTTCCAAGTTGTGAATGATCTCCTCTTCCGAGTGCCCCAGGGTAATCTGGTTCGATATCTGAAAGATGTTCCCTGAGCCCTCACTACCCTCACCGTATATGCCCCTTACGACTACTCCAAGTTTGCTGACGGCGTTAAAGACCTGGACCGCCCGCTTTGACAGAGCCAGGCCCGGTAGGTGGACCATGACTGAGGCCCGCATTCCTGTGCCGACATTAGTTGGACAGGACGTCAGGAACCCAAAGGGTTCCTTGTAGGCGTAGGACAGCCGCTCCTCAAGGACATCGTCAAGGAGTGTGCAGTGCTCAAGGGCCTTATTGAGTTGCAACCCCGGATACAGGCACTGTATTCTAAGGTGATCTTCCTCGTTCACCATTATGCTTACGGCTTCATTCTCGCTGAGCACAACGGCAGCTGGCTTACTCTGCCTGGCCAGGAGAGGGCTGATCAGGTGCTTCTCCACCATAACCTGCTTCTCCAAGTCGGAGAGATCCTGCATCTTTGTCAACTGGAAGCCTTCCTGCCGGGGCAAGACCGCGACTGCGCTTGACACCTGGCCTATCACCTGGCTGGCCTCTTCAGTGCTGATGCGTGGGGGAAAGGCGGTTGCTTCCAGGTTGCGGGCGAGCCGTATTCGGCTGGAAATCACAACATCGGAGGCTGGACCAGTACCCTCCATCCACTTACTGAGAAAATCTTGCTGGTACCTGCCCATCACTGCTCACCCCTGTCGGCCGCCGAGCCAAGGTTCTGTTCCAGTTGTTTTATGCGATCCCTTATCTCTGCGGCTTCCTCAAACTGCTCCTGCTGAACTAGGCGGTGCATTTCCTGCCTTAGGCTTGTAAGCTCCCTCTGGGCGCGAAGAGACTTCCCCGCCCGTTTGGGCAGCTTGCCCCCGTGTTGACCCGCTCCGTGGATCCGTCTGACCAGGGGCTTCAGTTTCTCCTCGAACTGGTGATAGCATTCCTTGCATCCCAACAGTCCCGTGTGAGCGAATTCCTGATAGGTCAGTCCGCACTCCTTACACTTCAACTCTTCCGTGGGCCTGCTTGTTGTGGACGGGGCCCAGGGCGCCATCTCATGCTTCAGCAGGCCTGTCAGTAGGCTCTGCAGGGAGAACTCGGGGCCTATCCCAAGGTCAGCCCCCTGGTGTTCTCTGGCGCAGGCCTCGCACAGGTGAGTCTCTCTCTTCTGGTTGTTGATAATCGTAGTCACCTTGACGGTGGCTGGGCGCTTACGACAACTCTGACACAGCAAAGGCGCCCCCCCTCTCTTCCTGGAAAAACGTCATTTCGACCCTCCGTTGCCCTCACAGTCATGGTGTTTCAGGGCTTCCAACAGCATACCCCTTACCAGACGGGACCTCAGTTGGTCGCGCCTTGGCAACTCAATCCGGAGAATGCCACGATCAATGGCCCGCAGCATTATGTCTCGGGCAACCTTGTCAATAAGGCCCTCTTCATAGAAACGAGCAATCAAGTCAGACGCCGCCTTCTGGTCAATTCCCCCTACTAGCGCCTTACTGATATTTGTGACAATGTCTGGGCTGCCTTCCGGCAAGGACAGTCTAATGATGCGAATGTAGCCACCGCCACCCCGCTGACTCTCAATAACATAGCCTCGCCGCGGGCTAAACCTTGTCCGCAGCACATAGTTAATCTGGGACGGGGCGCAGTTGAAGACGTCGGCCAGTTGATTGCGCTGAATCTCTATCACATCGTTGGTGGTTGCCTTGAGAAGCTTCTTTATGTGCTCTTCTATATAATCTGATAGGTTCCTGACGATTGCTACCACCTCCCGTCAACTCAAAGCTATTTTAACCTGCTTCTGCCCAGGTATTATCACTCTAAGCCCTGACTTTGACCATCTTTGACCTTCAGCACCAGTATATCGAAGGAATCCTCGAATGTAAACCCCTTACGATGCCTTCTCCTCCTTTCCTCCCACCAAAGCACAAAAGGAGCCCCAATTCACGGGGCTCCTCATCATTCCTGTCAGTGATTAGCTATCAGTGGCCCAGGCCAATAACGGGGTTACTCGTCTTCGGCCTTCTTGGCCTCAGCGATGACCGAATCTGCTGCCTGCGCTGGGACCTCTTCGTAGTGGTCAAACTCCATTGTATAGGTGCCGCGGCCCTGGGTAATTGACCGCAGATCGATGGCATACTTCTGCATCTCCGCCAGGGGAACAAGGGCCTTGATTACCTGGGTTGCGCCCTGGGGTTCCATACCCAGGATCTTGCCCCGCTTCTTGTTAAGGTCGCCCATAACATCACCCATGAACTGGTCTGGGACAAGTATCTCTACCTTGTAGATGGGCTCAAGCAGAACCGGATTGGCCTGTTCAAAGGCTTTCTTGAAGGCTAAAGAGCCAGCAATCTTGAAGGCCATCTCTGATGAGTCAACGCTGTGGTAGGACCCATCAAAGACCGTGACTCTGACGTCTACAACAGGGTAGCCCGCTAGCGGGCCCTCGTCCATGGACTCCCGGACTCCCTTCTCCACGGCGGGGATATACTGCCTTGGGATGGAGCCTCCGAAGATGTCGTCGACAAACTCAAACTCCTCACCGCGTGGAAGTGGGGCCATCCTAATGAGACAGTGGCCAAACTGCCCGCGACCGCCAGACTGCTTCTTGTGTCTACCCTCTGCCTCAACCTCAGACCGAACAGTCTCTCTATAGGCGATCTTGGGTGTCTTCATAATGACGTCTACCCCGAACTTGCGGGCCAACCGCGCAGTGGTGACATCCAGGTGCTGTTCCCCCATACCGGAGATAACCAGTTCCTTGGTGGTGCTATCCCTAACAAAGGTAAGGGTTGGATCCTCCTCGGCCAACCGGGTGAGACCGGAACCGATCTTTTCTTCGTCGCCCTTGGCCTTGGGCTCAACAGCTACGGCAAATACAGGCTTGGGGAACTGAATGGGCTTAAAGACAATTGGGCTACTCTCAGCGCATATCGTGTCACTGGTGGTGGTCTCTGCCAACTTCGCTACAGCAGCCAGGTCGCCGGCATGAACTTCGTCTACCGGGATCTGCTCCTTCCCCTTCATGAGGAATAGTTGGCCGATGCGCTCAGTGGTCCCCTTGCTTGCATTGTAGACGGAGGTGTCTGATTTCAAGAACCCTGAGTAGGTCCGGAAGAGAGTCAATTTGCCAACATATGGATCGGCCATGGTCTTGTAAATAAGCGCTGAAAAGGGCTCTCCCTCACCGGCGGTCCTTGTTACTTCCTCGTCGTTCTTGGGGTTTATCCCTGCCACTGTGATCCCAGCTGGGCTCGGCATCAGTTCTGTAATGGCATCCAGCAGCAGCTGGACGCCAATGTTCTTTGTGGCTGAACCGCAAAGAACCGGAACTACCTCACCTTTTGCGGTCTGTGTAGCGAGGGCGTTAGCAACTTCCTTATCAGTTAATTCTTCACCTTCAAGGTACTTCATTAGTAGCTCATCGTTGGCTTCGGCCACACCCTCAACAAGCATCTCGCGCAGCTCATCCACCTGGGCTACCAGCTCATCAGGGACCTCCCCAACGGTGGGTTCCTTGCCGCCATCCCAGATGTAGGACTTTCGAGTCAGCAGATCCACAATACCCTTGAAATCCTCTTCCTTACCGATGGGAACCTGGATTGGGACAATATTGTCGCCAAAAAACTCCCGCATATCATCGAGGACCTTTTGGAAGTTGGCGTTCTCACGATCCATCTTGTTCAAAAATGCCACGCGGGGGAGAGCATACTCATTAGCGTAGCGCCACACGAGTTCCGTCCCCACCTCCACACCGGAGACGCAATCAAGCACAACAATGGCCCCATCAACAACTCGAAGGGCTGCTTTAACCTCACCAACAAAATCGAAGTATCCGGGGGTATCCACTATGTTGATCTTTGTGTTGTTCCAGACAGCCGGGGCGGTAGCCGCGTTAATACTTATATTGCGATCGATCTCCTCCGGGTCGTAGTCCAGAGTGGCGTTGCCATCGTCAACCCGTCCGAGACGATTAGTTACTCCACTGTCAAACAGCATCGCTTCGGCTAATGATGTCTTACCTGCGCCGCTGTGGGCAATGAGCCCGACATTGCGCAGCTTATCTACGGCGAACTTCTTCATAATGAGCTCTCCTCCTCAACTAAGGTCAGACAACCTTCAATGTTTCTGCAGAAACATCACGATTCCTGCCTGCACCCGGAAGTGACGGCGGAATCGTGTTACCGTCCCCAACTCTCTCAACATTGGTTATATTGTGTGCCTCTTCCCATGTATCTGGCCTTCCCTCTATATATTCTTCTGTCAAAGGGAAAACATTCCTGCCGACGGGCAGGTGAGACATGTTGAGGGCTTATGGAGCCGAGGTGTCAGCACCGGCGGGACGCAGTGCGCCCTTGGTGTACCTGTTTCCCGCATTCCAGAGCAACCACTCCCCCACCCCGGTTGCGGCGGCAGCCTCAATCTGAGCCCTCACCTCTTGGGGGCCGTAGGGCGGCTCTTTCCAGCTAAAATCCTGCAACCAGGGCCTCATCACCGCTCCCGTACCCTCCATACGAGGCATGGCGTAGGACAGGCTGGCGAATACCACCCCGTAGGGGTTGGCGTTTGGGTTGTCAAAACCGAAGGACCCTGAGTAATAGTGAGAGGGATAGATCATGGGGCAGACGATATCCACGGAATTGGCCATGTCCTCCAGTACCTGACCAATGCCACTGTCATGTTTGGTGGAGAGGATAATCCCAAAGACGTCTGCAGACACGAAGACTCCATACTTCGAGAGCCGCTCCCTGGCATAACTAAGAAAGCCGCTAACCGATTCTGACCTTGTTTCATCATACCCCTCGTGATTGATTGTGGAGAGGTCTCCTTCAGTAGGAAACCTTACATAGTCATACTGGACCTCGTCAAAACCCAGTCTTGCCGCCTCAAGGGATAAGGCAAGGTTATACTCCCATACGTCACGCTGACGAGGGCTTGTCCAGTTAATCCTGCCCGTATAGTCCCGCCACGGGTTGCCGTGCACGTCCTCCACCGCCAACTCCAGCCGGGCGTTGGCCAGAATGGGGTCATAGAAGACAACCTGACGGGCGATTACATAGATCTCGTTCTCTTTCAGGGTCTTGACTACCCACTGGAGGTCATCGATACTCGTGGTGACAGCGCCCAACTCCTGAAAGGCTTGGACCGAGGTCTGGTATGTAGTGCGGCCTGAACGATCTTTGATGTCAACGACAACAGCGTTGAGTTCGGTCTCCTTCACCAACTGCACAAGCTCAAGGAGTCTCTCCCTGTATCCAGCTGTCAGTCCTGTCATGTAGATTGCCCTGGCAGGAATCATCTCTCTGCTTGGTTTCCCCTCAACAAGGGCAGAGAAGGTGTCGGCCCTGGCAAGGGCCTGATGGTCTTCAAGAAAAGGAGACAAGCCACCAGCCAGTAGAGGAGTAGCCCGATCAATGGCCGCATCGGCTGAAACCTCAAGGTCGTAGGGGGGTGCTGTCGTCCTTTGCTCCGCAGTAAACACCCTCTCCAGGAGGGGAAGAGCCCGAACCAGACTGGGCCTCAGGATCTTACCACTGGGCGAGAAGGCCAGACCTACCAGTAGCGATGCCCCTAAGAGCAAGGCCAAGACCACCACGGCTACCGTGGTGCCCCACTTGACCACGCTCTTCTTGTTGGTTCTTCGACTTAACTCAGTCATATCAATTCGCCTCTTGACCCCTTGGTTCAGGTTAGCCAGTGTCATGTCAGCAGTTCTGGAATGTTAACACCGGCAGATTTGACACTACCCATGTATATTTGTCGCATCACTGTTGAAACTCCTGCTATAGCAGGTATTTGAAATAGTGTAAATGTCGGAAAAAGGGATAACCATTGGGTTTGCCTAAGTGTTAGCAAAATGAATGAATACCCGGTTCTAGTTGGAGGTCTCTCTGTGTCTGATCCAGACCCCAGAAACAAACTTAATGAGCTTTCAGGATCCCAGTGGCTCTACTTCACCAAGTCTCTCCTGACAACTAGCTACCCACGGGAGTTCTCCCATGATCTGCGAAAGGCTCACGGTGCCAACAAGCCACCGCGCCTGATGCAGCAGCTGATTGAGTTCTTTACCAAGCCTGGCGAGCTAGTCCTGGATCCCTTCGCAGGGGTTGGAGGCACACTACTTGGGGCATCGATATGTACCGAGCCCCGTAGGTGCTTGGGCATCGAGATCAATGGCAAGTGGAAGGCCGTCTACAAGCAGGTGTTGGAGGAGAACCCCGAGGTCGCTCCTCAGGAACTTCTTGTGGGAGACTGCTCGCAGCTGCTACCAACCCTGCCAGACAACCACTTTCACTTCATTGCAACTGACCCGCCCTATAACACCCACCTGGAGCGTACGATGTGCGATGGCCGCTATGAAGAGGACTACCCCAACCGCAGAACCGACTATGATATGGCATCTCCCCATGGTGAGGACCTGGCCAATCTATCATCCTATGATGAGTTCCTGGACACCATTGAAGGGATTCTGCAGGAATGCCTGCGGGTGCTAATCCCCGGTCGATATATGGCAGTGATCCTCCGTAATGCCTACCAGAAGGGGCGGTATATCTTCACCCACGCCGATGTTGCGAACCGCGCCACGCGAGCTGGATTTAGGGTTAAGGGAGAGGTTGTATGGCATCAGACCGGCTCCAGGCTGAGGCCCTACGGTTACCCATACGCGTATGTTCCTAACATTGTTCACCAGTTTATCCTCATCATCCGCAAACCCCTCAAATAGCTTCCCCGGTGGCAACAGCGGGCCTACTGCTTATCTCTGCCCCTGGGTAGCAGTAGTATCTGGGGAGCTCCGACTACTGGATGCTCAACCTGGATGACCTCACACCCGTAGACATCCGCCAGGTTCTCGGCGGATATGACCCTGCTAATTGGCCCTGAGGAGTGGATCTGGCCCGCCTTGAGCATCACGGCGTCCTGACAGTAGACCGCCGCAAGGTTAATATCGTGGACCACCATGATAGTGGTCACCGCATCCTCCTGGTTAAGGCGCTGGATCAGGTCAAGTATCTCCAGTTTGTGATTGATATCAAGATGAGCCGTTGGTTCATCCAGCAGAAGGACGCGCGGTTCTTGGGCCAGCGCTCGGGCAATGACCACCTTCTGAGCCTCTCCACCGCTAAGGGTTGAGTAATGACGATGAGCGAGGCTGCTGATGCCGACCCGATCAAGGGCCCTGGCGACCACCCCTATGTCAACCCGGCCCTCCTGGCTGAACCGACCGATATAGGGATTCCGCCCCATCATAACCATGTCCCAGACAGTAAAATTGAAGTCAACGACGGTCTGCTGCGGGACCGACGCTACCAACCTGGCCATGTCCTGGCGAGCTATCCGATCCACTACAAATGACCCAATCCTCACTGTCCCTTGATGGGGTTTAATCAGGCCCTGGATCGCCCGAAGTAAGGTGGTCTTTCCCGAACCGTTGGGGCCCATAAGGGCCACAAATCCTCCAGCCTCAACTGGGAACGATACCCCCTTGAGTACTGCCTCATCACTGTAGCCAAACCAAATGTCGTCTACCACCACCGGCATACTCGCGGGTGGTGTTTGTGTTTCGGCTAGCAACCTAACATCAGGGCCAGTCATATCCTCTCACCTACAGTATCTGACTTCTACTTCTGTACAGGATGTACAGAAAGAACGGGGCTCCCAGCAGCGCGGTGACTATTCCGACGGGGATTTCACCTGGGGCTAGGACGGTTCTTGCCACAGTGTCAGCCACCAGAAGAACAATGCCACCACTCAGGGCTGAAGCAGGTAGGAGGAGACGGTGGTCGGGGCCTATAATCAACCGGACAATGTGGGGAGTGATGAGGCCCACAAAACCTATGATCCCGGAGACAGATACAGCCCCCGCTGTCAGCAGGGCGGCACTGACCAGCAGCACCCGCTTAACGGTCTCAACCTCAACACCGAGCTGATGAGCGGTGTCTTCGCCCAGCAGCATTATGTTCAGATCCCTGGCAAAGAACAGGACAATCATCCCGCCAATGACTGCATAGGGAAGGATAGCCATGATCCTGGTCCAACTGGTAACTGCAAGGCCACCCATCATCCAGAAGAGAATTGGCCCTGCCTTCTCCGGTCTGATGAATATTGCCATAGACACCAGGGCCGTAAGAAAACTACTTGTAGCGATTCCAGCCAGCAGCAGCCCTGTTACAGGTACACGGCCATTGACCCGGGCTAACCTGTAGACAATGAGTACTGTGGCGAGACTGAAGACAAAGGCAAGTATCGGAACGGTGCTCAGGCCCAGCAGGTAAAAGTTTAGCCCCAGGACCATGGCAAGCACGGCTCCTAGAGCGGCGCCGGAAGACACTCCTATTATAAAGGGATCTGCCATTGGGTTGCGGAATAGGCCCTGAAAAGCCGCCCCAGCCAGCGCCAGGGCACTGCCGACTATTACTCCAAGAACCACCCTCGGGAGACGGATCTGCCAGATAATCGTCGTGTGCATGTCTGAGTTTAGGTAGAGGCTCAGGTCAACATCGATGAAGGGCAGTCGGTCGAGGAGTATGAGGAGGGTCTCCTTTGGAGGTATGCTCACACTTCCTACACTGCAGGCTACCAATACAATGACGACAAGCAACAGCGTCAGAGGGATTATTACCCCAGTCACCTTGGACTTTCTCATCTTTTTAGAGGCACTCACTGCAGTGTTCAAGAACTGGGCCTCCCTACGGACCTGCTGACCTACCGACCTGCCGGCCTACCGACCGCCCATCATCTCTTGGCCTGGATTCCCCGAAGGACTTCCTACTTCAGGGCATCAGGATATAGGCACTCCACAATGCTCTGGAGGGCCTCCACCAAGCGGGGCCCGGGCCGAGCAACAATGTCCTGATTGAGAAGATAAACCCTATCATGCTTAACGGCGCTAATGTCCTGCCAGGCCTGCTTCTGGCCCTGATCAAAACCGTCAATTGTCTCTTGGAAAGTGGTCAGAATAACAGCTGGGTCCCGTTCTACGATGGTCTCTAGAGAGATGGTTGTCCAACCCGCAAGGTCGCTGGCAATGTTTTCAGCATTAGCCCTGGTTATCAGGTCATCAATAAAGGTGCCAGATCCAGCCGTCATCAGGGACGATTCCTGCCACCAGACTTCATAGTAGACTGATACGCGTTCTGCTTCGGGGATTCCAGCGACCACCTCCATAAGGGCCGCTATCTCAGCCTCCATTGAGGAAGCAAGCTCCTCTGCCTGTTCCTCGACGCTCAGCAGTTCTCCATAGAGCCGGACTGTATCGATTACCTGGTCAATATTCTGTGGATCCTTAACATACACAGGCACCCCGAGCTTCTCCAACTCTGGCACGACATCCTGGCTATGAACGCTTATGATCAGATCAGGGTTTAGTTCAACGACCTTCTCATAGTTCATGTTAAAGACATCGCCGACCCTCTCTTTACTGAGGGCCTCATCAGGGTAGTTGCTGAAGTTGTCTACCCCAACGATCCGGTCACCTACTCCAATGGCAAACAGTATCTCAGTGTTACTGGGAGCGATGGTTATGATTCGCTGCGGCTCTGATGCAATAGTAACCTCGACGCCGCGATCATCCTCAACAGTAATCGGGTACACAGTCCCTGCCTGCTGCTGGCCAGTACCGTTATCAGGCGCATCGGCGGCTGGCTGACCGCAACCTGCGACTGCAAAGGTAATGATGAACACGAGTACCAAGAGGGCGAAGGGTGATTTACGCTTTAACATTGTAGCTGTACCTCCCTGGGGTTCTCTATGACTATGAATCTCCTTGCTTCAGAACAGTCAATGTGACAACAAAAGAGCCCCAACCTCCGTTGGGGCATCATGGCCAGGATAGGCCAAAAGCGCTCGGTCTTTGCACAGACCGTACCCCCTTTCACGCGAAGGGCTTACACGGCGCAGAAAGGCAGGTCTCCTGGCTTCCGCATCATCGCCGTCCTGTGTCTTCCCATCCGTCATGGACAGTGACACCTCTAACAGAACAGCTCCCCGGTTACAGTGGCGGGACCGCGCCGGACTCTCACCGGCTTCCCTATTCTCCCCTGCTGGGACACCTCTCCACTAGCATCTGTTATTGTGTTCACTAATTATAGCAGAAGGACTAAAGCATTTCCAGTCCTGATAACATGGCAGCCCAAAGCCAGAGACCGGGCTGTCCTGCCATAAAAAGAGCACTTCCCAATGGGAAGTGCTTTTCAAGTGATGAAATAGGATCCGGCAGCGACCTACTCTTCCAGGCAGTTTCCCGCCCAGTACCATCGGCGCTGGAGGGCTTAACTTCCGTGTTCGGGATGGGAACGGGTGTGTCCCCTCCGCTATAGCCACCGGAAAGTG
>Ga0209643_1001192_pt1 | contig 27180 bp, 22 predicted proteins | sample AutmiccBRH37_all_FD_187383 | JGI IMG/M metagenome (GOLD analysis project Ga0209643, IMG submission 187383) | Deep subsurface microbial communities from Mt. Terri, Switzerland - Autotrophic microbial communities BRH/37_all (SPAdes) (version 2) | ecosystem: Environmental > Aquatic > Deep... | reverse complement strand
CGCTTTTGCGCCTTTAATTCTTCTAAATTCTTAATAATCTGGCTTTTGCCGTTGGCATCCGTAATTTGTAATTTGGCGCAAATTTGGCGGTAATTAAAACTTTGGCCAGGAACCTGATTTAATATTTTTGATATTTTTTGTGTTAGATCTTTAATCTCGTTTCCTCTCTTTTTGTGGAATTCTTTTCTTTTCGACATTTGTTTATTTCACTTTTATTTCGCTCAAAAGTACGATTTTTTACCCTAAACTGATTATTGCAAGGTTATATTAACAACAATTTGTATTTTTCAAGCTTAAAATTAAACGATTATTATGAGCGCTAAATGGTTTTTTATTATAAATCCTACATCAGGAAATGGCGCAGCCAAAAAGCAATGGAATCCTATTTATGCTGAATTAAAAAAACAGCAATTTAATTTTGATTTTAGTTTTACCGAACATAAAAAACATTCTTTTGAACTCATTGAAAAAGCATTAAAACTAGATATCACAAAATTTATTTGTGTGGGCGGCGACGGGACTTTACATACGATCGTGAATGCAATTTTAAATTTAAATCCAATAAATTTATCAAAAATAAAACTTGGAATCATACCGGTTGGAACCGCGAACGATTGGGTAAAAACGTATAAAATTTCAAACAATTATAAAAAAGCCATTCAAACTATTAAAGAAGAATTTACCATAAAACAGGATATTGGAAAACTTCATATTTATGAAAATAATTCAACAGTTTACTTCAATAATTTAGCTGGAATTGGTTTCGACGGATATGTGGTGCATAAAGTACATCAATTTAAATATTTAGGTGCTTTGGCTTATTTAACAGGTGCTTTATTAAGCATCGCCAGTTATAAAAAAAGTAATTTGAGCGTTAAATTTAACAACCTTGAAATTAATGAAAAAACATTGATGTTATTAATTGGAATTTGCAAATATTCGGGCGGCGGTATGCAACTGACTAAAAATGTAAATACAACCGACGGACTTTTTGATATATCTCACATTAATAAAATTACTTTAATAACGCTATTAAGAAATATTGGAGGATTGTTTAATGGCAATATCACCAATCATAAATTGGTTAAAAATTATAAAACTTCTCAATTAAAAATAACAGATTTGGACGTCAAAAAAACATTTATTCAAGCCGATGGAGAGTTGGTCGGTACAGGAAGTTTTGAAGCTGAAATCATATCCGGCGCTTTAAATTTTATTGTTCCCAAGTTTTAATTTTTAATGTTATCAACAGCTATAATTATAATAAAAAAGTTTTTAAAAAAATTTAAAAATTATTTATGGTGATGATAGTGTGTTAATAAGTACAATAAATTTTTTGGTTAAATTTTTTCTGATGCACTTATCAAAAGATATAAACAGTTTATCATAATTTAACCCGTTAAAAATCAATAAAATTAAATAGGTTATAAACAATGTTTAAAAAGATGTAATTGATCATTTTTTAATAAGTATTTCATTTCAAATTGTTCATAATGGCTTAAAAAAATGTTTAAAACTAAATTTAAAAAATGATAAAAATAGTTGCACATCAAAAACCAATTTTAGCAATACAACATTAAAATTAAATTTCAAAAATTAGTTTTCATTTTTAAGTATTTAGTTATTCACAATTTGACCTAATCATAAAGTAATTGTAAATCAATTCATTAAAAAATGCAATTAACAAAACTATTTTTCACTGTTAATAACTATGAATTTGTACTTTTGTAACCTATAATGTACAAAAAAACAAAGTATGACCATTGCAATAGGAAACGATCACGCAGGAACACAATACAAATTTCAAATTATTAAACTACTGGAACAAAAAGGGTATAAAGTGTTAAACTTTGGAACCAACACCGATGAAAGTATGGATTATCCAGATGCCATTCATCCGGTTGCAAATGCAGTGGAAAGCGGTGAGGCAGATTTTGGAATTACCATTTGCGGAAGCGGAAACGGAGCACAAATGGCAGCTAACAAACATCAGGGAATTAGGGCCGCACTTTGTTGGAACAATGAATTGGTGGCTTTAGCTCGAGCACACAACAACGCCAATGTTTTGAGTATTCCTGCACGTTTTATTTCCTTGCAACAAGCTTTGGGTTTTGTGGAACTGTTTTTATCAACTCCATTTGAAGGCGGCCGCCATCAAACAAGAATTGATAAAATACCTTGTTAAGTTAAAAGTTAAAAAGGTTTTAAAATTAAACAATTAACTTGAAACTCAAAACAAATCTTAATTCAAAAATCGTCACCCTCAGCGAAGTCGAAGGGCAAAAATTGTAAATCGTAAATATAAATGGGTCAAAATCATAGCCACGACCATCCGACATTAACGGGAAAAAATTTACTGTTCTCTATCATTTTAAACATAGTAATTACGGTTGCGCAAATTATTGGCGGCCTTGTTTCAGGAAGTTTGGCCTTAATTTCTGATGCAGTCCATAATTTTTCTGATGTTGTTTCTTTAATCATCAGTTACGTGGCCAATCTGCTTACCCGTAAAAAATTGCAAACACTCGAGTATACATTTGGCTATAAAAGAGCCGAAATAATTGCTGCTTTTTTTAACGCGGCCTCTTTAATTGTGATAGGTGTTTTTTTGGGAATTGAAGCGATAAAACGTTTTTATGAAGTTCAAGAAATACATAGCGGCTTAGTGATTTGGCTGGCAATTTTAGGGATTGCGGCAAATGGATTGAGTGTTTTGTTGCTTAAAAATGACGCAAAACGCAATATGAATATGAAAAGCGCTTATCTTCATTTATTATCGGATATGCTGACTTCAGTGGCGGTTTTAATTGGCGGATTGCTTATGAAATATTATCAGATTTACTGGATTGACGCTTTATTGACCTTATTAATTTCGTTCTATTTAATTTATATGAGCTGGCGTATTTTAGTTGATTCCTTAAAAATATTGATGCTTTTTGCGCCTTCGCACATAAAAATTAAGGATGTTGTTGAAGCAGTTCAAAAAGTTTCAGGGGTAAAAAATATCCATCATATCCATATTTGGCAATTGAACGACCACGAATGCCATTTTGAAGCGCATTTGGAATTTAACGAAGATATTAAGTTATCGGATTTTGATTTGGTTTGTGAAGATGTTGATAAATTGTTGATGGAAAAATTTAATATCCAGCATTGTAATCTTCAGCCTGAATTTAATAGAAACGACCTAAAAGAAATTATAATACAAGATTAAAATGCTTAAAATCATAACAAAATCCTTTGTTGAATTATCCACCAAAGAACTCTACAATATTTTGCAATTGCGTGCCGAAGTTTTTGTGGTGGAACAAAATTGTGTGTATCAGGATATCGACGGAAAAGATGAAAAAGCGCTGCACGTCATTGGCTTCAAAAGCGAGAAAATTGTGGCCTATTGCCGAATTTTTAAAGGGGGAGATTATTTTGAAAAAGCAAGTATCGGCCGCGTTGTGGTTGCTGCCAACGAACGAAAATTTGGTTATGGCCATATCATATTTCAACATTCTGTAGAAGCCGTAAAAGAACATTTTAAGGAAACTTCCATAAAAATATCGGCACAATTGTATTTAAAAAAGTTTTACGAATCACACGGATTTGTCCAAGTTGGCGAAGGCTATTTAGAAGACGATATTCCGCACATTGCGATGGTAAAAAATTAAATAAAATGAACAATCCGAAAGTAAAAATTATACGCATCAAAAATTTGTCAAACGCGCATTACAAACTTGATACAGTCGATTTTGAGTTTCAAACAAACAACGGCAGCTGGCAAACCCAAAGCAGGGAATGCTACGACCGTGGCGATGGCGCAGCGATTTTATTGTACAATCCCACCAAAAAAACGGTAATTCTCACCAAACAATTCAGAATGCCAAGCTTTTTAAATGGAAACCCGAGCGGAATGATGATTGAAGTTTGCGCGGGAATGTTAGATAAAGACCATCCTGAAACTTGCATCATTAAAGAGGTTGAAGAAGAAACAGGTTTTAAAATAACCCATCCAAAAAAAATATTTGAATTGTATTCAACGCCTGGAGCCGTCACAGAAAAAATCCATTATTTTGTTGCTGAATACAGCGATGCAATGAAAATAAGCAATGGTGGCGGTTTGGAAGAAGAACACGAAGAAATTGAAGTGCTTGAAATTGATTTTGAAACTGCTTTAATAATGGTATCAAAAGGGGAAATAAACGATGCCAAAACAGTGGTGCTTTTGCAATACGCAAAACTAAACAACTTGGTGTAAACGGTATTTTTTGTTCATACTTATTTTTTATTATGGTGAAACGAGCATAACAAATTTTGACACACAGCAGAATGATTAATAGCGAATAGCATCTGTACCAATAAAAAATAAATTATAAACAGATGAAAGCTACCATACTTTTTTATAATTTAGCAGCAAACAATTTTAACTCATTTTATTATTATTATGGCAGAAGACAAAGACAAAGCAGCGAAATTAAAGGCCTTACAATTGGCACTTGATAAATTAGACAAAACCTACGGAAAGGGAACAGTGATGAAAATGGGCGATGTTGCCATCAGTGATATTGAAGCCATTTCAACAGGTTCATTGGGATTGGATATAGCTTTGGGAGTTGGCGGTTATCCGCGCGGAAGAGTCATTGAAATTTATGGGCCGGAATCATCAGGGAAAACCACCTTGGCTTTGCACGCCATAGCTGAAGCACAAAAAGCCGGCGGAATTGCCGCATTTATTGATGCGGAACACGCTTTTGACCGATTTTATGCGAAAAATTTAGGAGTTGATATTGACAATTTAATTATTTCACAGCCCGATTTTGGGGAACAAGCTCTAGAAATTGCCGACAATTTAATCAGTTCAGGCGCCATTGATATTGTGGTTATCGACTCTGTGGCTGCTTTAACGCCAAAAAGTGAAATTGAAGGCGAAATGGGCGATTCTAAAATGGGATTGCACGCGAGATTGATGTCGCAAGCCCTTCGTAAATTGACAGGAACCATCCATAAAACAAATTGTACCGTTATATTTATCAACCAATTACGCGATAAAATTGGCGTGATGTTTGGAAATCCTGAAACAACAACCGGCGGAAACGCACTTAAATTTTACGCATCTATCCGTTTGGATATCAGAAGAAAAACCCAAATTAAAGATGGTGAAAAAGTAATTGGAAATGCCACCAAAGTGAAAGTGGTTAAAAATAAAGTGGCTCCGCCTTTTAGAACGGCTGAATTTGATATTATGTATGGTGAAGGTATTTCTAAAGATGGAGAAATATTGGATTTGGGCGTTGAATTGGGCATAGTGAAAAAAAGCGGTTCTTGGTTTAGCTATGGCGAAACCAAATTAGGTCAAGGGCGTGATGCGGTGAAAGTGCTGATAAAAGACAATCCTGAATTGTCCGATGAACTGGAAACAAAAATCAAAGATGAGATCAATGCGATGAGTAAAAAGGATTAGAAACCTTATTTTTTAAAAATTGGCATAAAAATAGAGGGAAGTGAATTTTTATTTCACTTCCTTTTTTTGATTATTAAAATTCAAAAAGAGGAACCTAAAATTTAGAGGTAAACACCTGAAAAACAAAAATTTTCAAAAATTTTTTAATAGGCAATAATAGTTTAGCTTTGCAAAAATAAGATTCAAAATATTTTTATAACATTAGACCTTCCTATTCCTTTTGAAAAAAACCAGCGTAAAAACCTTACTCGGCAGAACCGACATTGTTGATTTTCCCAAACTTGAATTGTTTAATATTGATATTAAAGTAGATTCGGGCGCAAATACATCCAGTTTTCACTGTCATAGTATTCAAGAGGAAAACAATGTGTTGAAATGTCAGTTTTTAGATCCTAAACACGAAAAATATCACGAAAAATATTTTACATTCACGGAGTTTAGCCAAAAAATGGTAAAAAGTTCCAACGGAATTGCAGAAAATCGGTATTTAATTAAAACTGAAATTCTCATTTTTAATGAAATTCATCCCATTGAACTAACTCTAACAGAAAGAGGTTCTATGAAATTCCCCGTGTTGTTGGGAAGAAAGTTTCTGTCGAAGAAATTTGTTGTAGATACTGCAAAAAAAAATCTGTCATTTAAAAATATAATGATCAAAATTTAAGAAAACACATCGTATGAAAATTGTTGTTTTATCAAGAAATCCAAATTTATACTCAACAAAAAGACTTGTTGAAGCAGGAAGAGCCAGAAATCATGAGATGTTGGTGGTGGATCATTCAAAATGCGATATCATTATTGAAAAAAAGAAACCAGCCATAAGATACAAGCACGAACTGTTGTTGGATATAGATGCCGTAATCCCAAGAATTGGCGCTTCCGTTACTTTTTTCGGAACGGCAGTTGTGCGCCAATTTGAAATGATGAAGGTTTTTACTGCCATTGAATCTCAGGCCTTGATGCGTTCAAGAGATAAATTGAGAAGTTTACAAGTTTTGTCGAGAGCGGGTTTGGGTTTGCCAAAAACGGTATTCACCAACTATTCCAAAAACGTTAAAGACGTAATTAAAGATGTTGGCGGAACACCTTTGGTGATCAAATTATTGGAAGGAACGCAGGGTTTAGGCGTTGTTTTGGCCGAAAATGACAATGCCGCGGAATCGGTGTTGGAAGCTTTTAACGGACTTCAGGCCAGGGTTATCGCCCAGGAATTCATAAAAGAAGCAGGAGGCGCAGATATCCGTGTATTTGTGGTGGATGGCGTGGTGGTTGGTGCTATGAAAAGACAAGGTAAAGAAGGGGAATTTCGTTCAAACCTTCATAGAGGCGGAACTGCCGAATTGATAAAATTATCCATAGATGAAGAAAATGCGGCTTTAAAAGCTGCACGAATTATGGGACTGGGAATTGCCGGGGTAGATATTTTACAATCTGCACGAGGCCCGCTTATTTTAGAAGTTAATTCTTCTCCCGGATTGGAAGGTATTGAAGGCGCAACTGGCGTAGATATCGCAGGAAAAATAATACATTATATTGAGCGTCATGCCTAGTGATTTCAAAATTCTTTATCAAAAAGTTGGATATGGTGAAACGGTTCAAATTAAAATGGACATTGCCCGTTTAAACACACATTCCAAAATAGAAGTGCCCATCATTGTTTCAAGAGGACACTCTGACGGACCTTGTTTGTTGTTAATTGCCGGTATACACGGAGATGAAACCAATGGGGTTGAAATTGTGCGTCAAATTATTGCTTCGAGCTTAAATAAGCCGCAAAAAGGAACAGTTATTTGTATCCCTCTTTTGAATGTATTTGGTTTTCTGAATCAGAACAGAGAATTTCCGGACGGACGGGATTTAAACAGGGTATTTCCTGGTTCTAATAAAGGCTCATTGGCAAGCAGATTTGCCTATCATTTAATGAGCAAAGTGATTCCGAAAGTCGATTATTGTATTGATTACCATACTGGAGCCGCCCAACGATTTAATTATTCTCAATTAAGAATTGATGCCAATGATGAAGAAATCTTAAATTTGGCGAAAGTATTTGGCACGCCATTTATTGTTTACAGCAAAAGCAGGGAGAAAACATTTAGGAAATCTATGGTTGATTTGGGGAAAAAAGTGTTGCTTTTTGAGGGCGGAAAATCATTGAGTTTGGATAAAAATGTCACAAAAGCAGGGATTCAGGGCGCTATTAATATTATGCATCATTTGGGAATGAGGGATTTTTCTTCAAAAATTTCAAAACCAAATTTAGAACCCGCGCCAATCATTATTAGGAATTCACGATGGATAAGAGCCACCTATTCCGGAATGTACCGATCTTATATCAGCGTTGGACAAAAGGTCGAAAAAGGGGTTAAATTGGGAAGTATTTCCGATCCGTTTGGAGATTTTGAAAAAATTTTTAAAAACAAACAGGAAGGATATATTTTGAATTCAAACCACTCTCCAATTGTTATTCAGGGAGATGCGCTGTTGTATATCGGATTCGAATAAAACACGTGTTAAAAGTAGCAAACATATCATTTGGGTACACTGCAAAAGAAGTCATAAAAAATATTGGTTTTAAAGCCAATAAGGGTGATTATATTGCCATAATTGGCGAAAGCGGCTCAGGAAAAAGCACCTTGCTTGAAATTATTTACGGACTGCTGCATATTGAAAAAGGAACTGTTTCTTGGAATAACGAAAAACTCCTGGGCCCAAATTTCAGGTTGATTCCCGGCGAGGATTTTATGAAATACTTGCCGCAGGATTTCGATTTAATGCCCTACACCACAGTTGAAGAAAATATAGGAAAATACATTTCAAGCCAGGATAAAAATAAGGAAAAACGCATTAGAGAATTATTGAAAGTGGTTGATATGACCGCGTTTTCCAAAACAAAGGTCAAAAACCTGAGCGGCGGTCAAAAACAACGTGTCGCCATTGCCAAAGTGATGGCCAAAGAGCCTGAAGTTTTATTGCTCGACGAGCCATTTAGCCACATCGATAATTTCAGAAAAAACAAACTGCGAAGAGATCTTTTTAAGTATCTGAAATCTAAAAATATTTTGTGCATTGTGGCAACGCACGATACCACTGACGCACTTTCTTTTGCTGATAAAATCTTGGTGATCAGAAATGGAAAATTAATTGCAAACAAAGCTCCCGAAGCATTGTACACAAATCCGAAAAGTGCCTATATCGCTTCTTTTTTTGATGAAATCAATAAAATTCCATTGAGTGAAATTGATCCAAATGACATTTTTGAAAAATCGGTTTTGTTATATCCCAATCAGATTAAATCGACAGGTAAAGAAGGGATTGAAGCGATAGTGATTGCTTCTTATTTTAAAGGAAGTTATTATTTAATCGAGGCCCATTTAAACAAAACCACCTTGTTTTTTGAACATTCTTCAACGTTAGAAAACAATCAAAAGGTATTTTTGGAATTCATAAAAAAAGCCACCAATTAGCCGTTTATTTATTTTCGATGGGCAATGAAACAAAAACGCTGGTTCCATTATTTTGATTGTTTTCAATCCAAATTGTTCCTTTGTTTATCGTTAAAAATTCCTTGCAAAGTTTCAATCCCAATCCGGTTCCTATTTCTTTGTCAGTTCCCAAAGTAGAGATGAGGGTGTCTATTTCAAAAACTTTTAATTGAGAATCGAGATTTATGCCAATGCCGTTATCAACGATGGCAATGGTGCAGGTATTGTTGGTTATATCAATTTTATCCAAAATAATTTCAATTTTTCCACCGTTAGGCGTAAATTTTATGGCATTTGAGATAAGATTTCTAATAACGGTATCTATCATATCAAAATCGGCATAAACAAAGAGTTCTTGTTCAAAATTACAACGCAACTCGAGATTTTTCAACCTGACTTGGGCATTAAAAAGTCGTATATTATTAAGGACAATTTTATGAAGACTTATTTTGGAAGGTTTATAAACAATTAACCCAGAGTTTGCGTTTGCCCATTTCAATAAATTATCCAATAATGAAAATGTATTTTTACTGTTTTGGTATAGCGCGTCGGTCAATTTTTCTCTTTTTTCCTCACTAATTTTATTTAGCCAAAGCAACTCCCCAATTTGTTGGAGACTTCCTAACGGGCCTCTTAAATCGTGTGCAATAATGGAGAAAAACTTGTCTTTGTTTTTGTTTAATTCCAAGAGTTTTACATTGTCATTCTCAATAATTTTATTATCGATTTCTTTTAAGATAAAAAGCAACAATAAAGGAATAATAAAATTAAGAATCAAGAAAATAGCAAGCGGTATTACCAGCATATATTTTGTTGAAGTCATCTCAATGTCAACACCCAAAAACGCCCCCAATGACCGCATTAAAAGCACAAAAGAAATTAAAACCAACAGGTAACCGGTAATATGCTGTATCTTGGTTTTCCCTTTTTCCGTTAAAAGGGTGTAGGCAATAAATGCATAAATAATTGCGGCGCTTAACGACACAACAGACATTCGATTGCTTACAGAAGCGGTGCTAAAAAAACTTAAAATAATAGAAAGAAATAAGGGAATAAGAAGAAATCGTTTAAAATGTTTCGAGTCAAATTTTCTTTCTATAAAGGCAATGCAATAAATTTCGTAAAAAACAACAAATAAAATTACGGTGGTATTTATAATAATTCCTATGGGTTTTGGTAAGCCTTCACGCAATGAAAGCATCATTAAAAAAATAATGCCCAATACCCTTGCGAGCAAAAAAATGTTAATTATGGGGTTTTTTACTTTGTAAAGTTTTACATAAGTGACAAACAGGGAAATGATAAATATATTTGTGGCTGCCGAAAAAAGAAACAACGTTTTTACATCAATATCTATCATTATTTTTTTGATTTATGATTTACGCCCTTCGTCCCGATAGCTATCGGGAACGCTCAGGGTGATTATTTTAGTTTTGGGTTTCAAGTTTCAAATTTCAGGTTGGCGATTGTCGATGCCTAAACAACGTTGACCTAATTTGACATTAATTCATTGTTTAATTCTCTTTTAAATTTTTGAAACTTCTGTTCCGATCTATCGGGATCCGTCTTCCCGCCTATTTCCCAGTGCTACCAAATCCGCCTGCACCGCGTTTGGTTTCGCTTAAAACGGCAACTTCTTCCCAATTGGCACGTTCGTGTTTGGCGATGACCAATTGCGCAATGCGCTCGCCGTCATTGATCACAAAGTTTTCATTGGAAAGATTCACCAAGATTACGCCAATTTCCCCTCGGTAATCGGCGTCAACAGTTCCCGGAGCATTTAAAACTGTAATGCCGTTTTTGGCTGCCAGTCCGCTTCTTGGACGAACCTGGGCTTCAAAGCCAACAGGAAGCGCGATAAACAATCCGGTTTTCACAATGGTACGTTCCAATGGTTTCAGGGTGATAGATTCATCAATATTGGCACGCAAATCCATTCCTGCAGAAGCATCCGTTTCATAACTTGGCAATGCGTGTTTCGATTTATTGGTGATTTGTATTTTCATTATATTCAATTATTTTAGGTGATAAAGCCAGGAAACGACTTCTAAAAATTCACTCCGCCAAAAAGCTTCATTATGTTGGCCTTCCGGATTTATTTTTGTGTATAAATTATTGGATTTAAATCCTGTTTTCAGCAACAATTTTTCCATTTTTTGGGTGTCTTTATCCATATCTTCTCCTTCTTTTCCGCCCACCAGTAAAAATAGTTTTACGTTTTTTAAATTTCCTTTTTCCTGGGTGAAATGTACAACTTCTTCAGAAAACCAAAACGAAGTGGACAATGCGCCAATTTTTCCGAAGCTTTTAGGATATTCTAGTCCTCCATAATATGAAATCAATCCGCCCAAAGAACTGCCAATCAATCCGGTATGTTTTTGTTGTTTTTTGGTTCTGTAATTGGTATCAATATAAGGTTTTAAGGAATTTACGATAAAATCCATATAAATAGTACCTTTTCCGCCGCCATATTTTTCATTTTCCCAGGGCGTATATTCGTTTAAACGTTCTTCGCCGCCGTTTTCAATGCCCACCACGATAAATCCTTTTCCTGTTTTTTCGTACAATTTATTCAAGGTTTCGTCAACTTCCCATTCTCCTGCATAGGAAGTCGCCGCGTCAAATAAATTTTGGGCATCGTGCATATAAATTACCGGATATTTTTTTGAATATTTTTCGTAATTCGGCGGTAAATATATCCAAATTTTATGGCTGATGGCATTGAGGTTGGGAATTACAAATTCCTTTTTCAGCAAGGAAACATTTGCGGAAGCAGTCGATTTTTTTTCAGCAGTGTTTTGAGAAAAAACAGATGAAAAACTTAAAAAAAATACGATAAAAGATGTTGTGACATATTTCATTTTATGCTTTTTTATTTTTTTATGATTGCTAAAAGTTCCTTTTTTTCATTCCAAAATATCAGCATTCCAAATAGCAAAATTAAGGAAACAGAAACCAAATAATTTTCCCTGAAATAAGTAAATGACACAAAAGAAAGCACGATGGAAACCAACAAATAACTTCCCGATTTTTTTAAATTATAAGGTACCGGATAATGCTTGTTTCCTATAAAATAAGAAAAAACCATCATACTTCCATAAGCCAAAAGGGTTGCCCAGGCCGATGCAATATAGCCAATTACGGGAATTAATGCCACATTTATAATAACGGTAATGATGGCACCAATAATGGAAAACAGCATTCCGTAACGGGTTTTGTCGGTTAATTTGTACCAAACGGACAAGTTGTGGTAAATGCCCAAAAACAAATTGGCCAACAAAACAATAGGCACAATCACAATGGCGTCCCAATATTGCTGGTTGATAAAAAGTTGTTTGATGACATCAAGAAAAACGACAATTCCCACAAAAACCAAGGCACCTACAATGATGAAATAATTTAAAATCCGGGCATAAGTTTCGCGGGCATCTTTATGGTCGGAATGGTTAAAAAAGAATGGTTCCGCACCCAAACGAAAGGCCATAATGTATAAATTCATAAAAATCGCCAGCTTGTAACAGGCCGAATAAATTCCCATAGCCGTTTTATCCATCATTTGCCCGATTAAATATTTGTCCAAATTTTCATTAATCACGTAAGCAATGCCCGCAACTGCAATCGGCCAGCTGTAATTCAGCATTTTTTTGAATAAAACTGCATTAAAATGCCATTTAAATTTACGTAAAAACGGCAACAATAAAATTAAGGAAGCCGCACTTCCGATGAGGTTGGCGATAAAGATAAAATTAACAATATTGGTGCTTTCAAAAGCGGTATTCAAAAATTCGGGAATGTTTTGGCCACTGGCTTTTAATTCGGGAATAAACTTCAAAAAAAGCAAGTTTATGGCAACGATGATTCCCACATTCATCATTTTTATGGCAGTGTATTTTATAGGTCGGTTTGCGGCGCGCAAATAAGCAAACGGAACTACTGAAACCGCGTCAATTGCCAAGATGCCGATAAACAATTTGAATTGCATCGGATTTTGGCTGAAGTCGAACATATTGGTAAAAAAGCCGGAAAACGAAAAAGCAATGACCACAAACAATAATGCGGCAACAAATACACTGATAAATGAGGTGGCGATGAGCGCGTCTTTTTTTTCTTCAGACTTATAAAATCTGAAAAAAGCGGTTTCCATCCCAAAGGTCAACAACACCGTAAACAAGGCGATCCAAATATAAAAGTTGGTGTTTTCGGCGTAATCGCTGGCCGGCAAAGCATCAGTATGTATGCGAACCAGCAAAAAGTTGATGACTCTCGGCAAAACCGCAGCAATTCCGTAAATGATGGTGTCTTTAAAAAATCGTTTAAGTCCGCTCAACTAATGTTAAAAGTTAAAAGTTAAAAGTGGGTTTAAAGGTAATAAATATTTCTCCCTAATAATTAAATCAAATACCCTTTCCTTTGGAAAGGGTTTGGATAGGATTAAAAGTACGAAACTAATAATTTAAACCAACAATTTAATTTAAGCGGGTTTTAAAATGTTAGTTTCACAATTTTTGGAGCACATTTAAGTTAGTTTTTTTTACTTTTGGTCTCTAAAAAGGTTAAAAAATGATTACAAACCCTAAAATTGCCGTTTTTGGCGGCGGAAGTTGGGCAACGGCCATTGTGAAAATGTTGTGTGAAAATATGGATCAGGTTGGCTGGTATATGCGAAATCAAACGGCCATAGATTATATTAAGGAAAATGAACACAATCCAAATTACTTAAGTTCTGCGGCACTTGATGTAAATAAATTGTATTTATCAAATGATATGAATGATATGGTGCGCTATGGCGATATATTGATTTTTGCCATTCCTTCGGCATTTTTGAAAGAGGAATTGGATAAAATAACACAAAGCCTTTCTTCAAAAATTGTGTTTTCGGCCATCAAAGGGATAGTTCCGGAAAGTGGATTGATTGTTGGCGAGCATTTTAACAAATTCTTTAAAATTCCGTTTAAAAATATTGGCGTTATTGCCGGTCCTTGTCACGCGGAAGAAGTTGCTATGGAGCGTTTATCATACTTAACAATTGCTTGTAAGGATGCTGAAAAAGCCGATCTTTTAAGCAAATACTTGTCAAGCTATTATCTAAAAACAAAAACATCCGACGATATTATTGGCACTGAATATGCCGCGATGCTTAAAAATATTTTTGCCATAGCGGCCGGTATGGCGCACGGTTTGGGTTACGGAGATAATTTTCAGGCGGTTTTAATGTCAAATTCTGTTCGTGAAATGAAGCGGTTTATAAGAAAAGTCCACAGAATGAAACGCAATATCAACAACTCCGCTTATTTGGGCGATTTATTGGTGACCGGATATTCCGTTTTTAGCCGAAACAGAATGTTTGGCAATATGATAGGAAAAGGATACACCGTAAAAAGCGCAATGTTGGAAATGAGTATGATTGCAGAAGGTTATTACGCCACAAAAAGCGCCTTTTTAATCAATGAAAAAAACAAGGCAAAAACACCGATTATTGATGCTGTTTATGGAATATTATATGAAAATAAAAACCCAAAACAAATTTTTAAAGAATTAACAGACGTATTGGATTAGACACAAATTGCACCACGAATGTTTTTTTTTTCAAAATAACTCAAAAAAATTCAAAAACAAGCGCAAATATTAGTACTTTAGTGCTTTAATAAATTATTTAACAATGAAAAAAGGAACAGTAAAATTCTTCAACCAAGCTAAAGGATTTGGATTTATTACCGAAGAAACTTCAAAAAAAGACTACTTCGTACACATTACAGGGTTAATTGACAAAATTAGTGATGGCGACGAAGTTCAATTTGAACTTGAAGAAGGTAAAAAAGGGTTAAGCGCAGTAAATGTAAAAGTAATTTAATATTTATTCCTTGTCTTTAAAAAAACTAAAACCAGTCAGTATTGACTGGTTTTTTTGTAATTAAAATTCAAATATTTGGCTATTTTTGGTTGATATATATCATAAAAAAGCAATTGCGCCTTTTGTAAATTTACAACCATTAAAATTAGCTTGAAAAACTTAACATAAAAATTAATTTTAAACAATATCAATGACACCTAAAATAGGAATAATATATTCAACAGTTGACGGACAAACACTGAAGATTTGCAATAAACTTAAAGAAGTGCTTCAACAAAATAATCAAGAAATTGATTTAATTTCAATTGATGATTTTAGCGAAGACATCACCAAATACAGCAAACTTGTTATTGGCGCAAGCATTAGATACGGCGTTCATAATCCTAAAATAATTGAATTCATAAACACAAATAAGGAAAAACTTGACGCCATAAAAACAGCTTTCTTCTCTGTAAACTTGGTTGCCCGAAAACCCGAAAAAAGTGATCCTGACACAAATCCGTATGTGGTGAAATTTTTTAAAACGATTGAATGGAAACCAACTATTGTGAAGGTTTTTGCAGGCAAACTGGACTATAAAAAATATTCATTTTTTGATCGGAAAATGATTCAGTTAATTATGTGGATGACCAAAGGACCCACAAATACCGATGCCGAAATTGAATACACCAACTGGGAAAAAGTGAATGAATTTGGGCTGGAACTTATTAGGTTATAGTTTTTTAATCATAAAAAATCAAGATTATTTATTTTTTTGAACATTGAATTTTTAACTATATTTACTTTGTGAAAGTTGCATGAAACTTAATAATTTAAACAAACATGCCCCAAGTATGAAAATGCAACTAAAATATATTCAAGATACCTTGGCATTCATTTCCGAAAATGGCTATGAAAACAATCACACAAAATTTATAAAATCAACAGCTGTTTTTTTAGCTGAGTTATTTGGTGTTAATTATGTTTTAATTGATAAATTTTCATTAAAATCACCTTTTGTTTTAGAAACTGTTGCATTTTATGGGAACGGCGATTTTTTGCCCAATACCATTTATAAATTGGCAAATACACCTTGTGAAACAATCATCAATAAAAAGTTTTGCGCCTATCCGGCCAATGCAAAAAGTCTTTTTCCGAAGGATGATTTCTTGACCAAAAAGAACATTGAGAGTTATATGGGCATACCTTTATGGAATTCTGAAAAAGAACCTTTGGGGATAATTGCCCTTATGCACTCTAAGACTTTAAAAAATGCAAAAACTGTTGAAATTATTCTCCAACTAATCGCAATAAAAATAGAAAAAGTACTTGAAAAGAAGCTTTTTGAGGACCAATTAAATTTAAAAATTAAATCGCTAAAAATTGCAAAGCAGGTTGCAAAAGAGAATGAAGAAAAATTCAAAAAATTATCGAATCTTACATTTGAAGGAATTTTAATCCACGAAATGGGCATTGTAATTGATTGCAATGCTTCTTTTTTAAAAATGTTTGGCTACAAACGCAAAGATTTTGTAGGCAAGGATATCACAAAAATAATTTATCCAGAGTATTATCATAAAATTATTGCCAAAAACAGGACCAAGAAAAAAACGCATCCTTATGAAGCAGAAGGGATAAGAAAAGATGGATCCATATTTCCAATTGAGGTAGAAGCGAGAAACATTACCCAACCCAATCATAAAACAGTTAGAGTTACCGCATTTAGAGACATCACGGAGCGTAAAAAATATGAATCTGATCACAAAAAACTCTCCATTGCAATTGAACAAAGCGCCAACACTATTATTATCACTGATGATATAGGGAATATTGAATACACAAATCCTAAGTTTACCGAAATAACGGGTTATTCAGCTGCAGAAGTTTTAGGGAAAAACCCTAGAGTTTTAAGTTCAGGAAAGCAGCCAAAAGAATTTTACAGTAATTTATGGCAAACGATAACCGCCGGAAATATATGGAAAGGTGAATTTCAAAATAAAGCTAAAAATGGAAATTTTTACTGGGAACGAACAACTATAACGCCCATTAAAAATGAAGCAGGTGAAATCTCTTCTTATTTAGCCATCAAAGAAGACATTAGCAAAAATAAGGAAGCTGAAGAAAAACTGCAAAAAGCAACTGAGGAAATTGAAAAAAGCGAGAAAAAATTTAGGGAACTTTTTGAAAAATCGGGCGATGCCATATTAATCATTAAAAATGGCGTATTTGTGGAATGCAATCAGGCAACTTTAAAGATGCTTGGTCATAAAAAATATGAAGATGTTTTAAATCTTCAGCCTTCAGATTTATCGCCAAAATTTCAGCCGGATGGTTTAAGCTCTTCCGAAAAAGCGGAAGCATTGATAAAAATTACCTTAGAAAAAGGAACGCACCGTTTTGAGTGGTGGCATACCAAAAGCAATGGAGAACTTTTCCCTGTTGAAGTGTTGTTGACTACCATTGAAAATGAACCTGACAACCAAATAATTCATTGTGTTTGGAGAGATATTACAGAGCGTAAACTTGCCGAGAATGAATTGCAGGATGCTTATGAAACCATAAAGGACAGAGAAAATTTTGTAAGTAAAATTCTAGAAACTGCCAATGAGGGTTTTTGGCTGATAGATGAAAAAGCAAACACGATTGACTTAAATGCCGAAATGTGCAAAATATTAGGGTATTCAGAAACTGAAGTTAAAGGGAAATCAATTTATGATTTTGTTGATGAAAAAAATTTCGAAATTTTTAAAAATCAACTTGAAAATAGAAAAATCGGAGAATCTTCAGCTTATGAGATTGAATTGCGGAATGCAAATGGCAAAAATGTGCCTTGTTTATTTAAAACTTCACCAATTTTTAATAATCAGAATGAAGTGTCTGGGTCTTTTGCATTGGTTTCGGATATTACAAACATAAAAGAGACCCTTTACAAAGTTGAAATCCAAAATCTTGAATTAAGGAAATTAAGCAACGAATTATCTGAAAAAAACAGGTTGCTTTTTGAAAGCAAAGACCGCTTCATCAATTTATTTGAACAAAACCCAATCCCACTTTGGGAACAGGATTTTTCTAAAGTTATCAAGCTTCTAAATGAAAAGAATTCCGAAACAAAGGATTTAAAAAATTATTTGGATAAAAACCCCGATTTTGTTGACGAATGTATCTCAAACATCAAAATTTTAAATTCAAATAAAGCCTCCCTTGAATTGTTTGGCGTAAAAAACGTTGAGGAACTAAAACGCCACCTTGGGAAAACAAATAACCAAAAAGCGCTTGAAGTGCTGAAAAAAGAATTGGTTTCAATTGGCGCCAATAAAAAAACATTTAGAGATGAAACCGAATTGGCAGGAAAAGACGGTTTACATATTTTAGCGCTAATAAAATCAGTTATTATTGATGATTATGGAACTTCCATCGCTTCTGTGATTGACATTACAGCTGAAAGAAAAGCAACAGATGAATTATCGGAACAAAAGCTTTTGTTTGAAAAAATGTTTAATGCCATTCACGATGCCATTATAATTACAAATACCAATCGTGAAATTGTTTTGGCTAACAAAAGCGTAAAAAACCTTTTTGGATATTCGCCGGAAGAATTGCCGGGAAAAAGCGCAGAAATATTATATGCAGACAATTCAAAATTTGAAAAAGCGGGCGACAAAGTTTTTAATGAGCATTCAATAAATAAAGATGAAAATTATGTTACCTACTATAAAACCAAAGAAAATGTAATTTTTCCGGGAGAAACTTTTGGTTCAAAATTATTTAACAATCAAGGAAAATGGATTGGCAATATTGGCGTAATCAGAAATATAGCAGACAGGCTGAATTTTATCAATGAGCTTGAGAAAGCCAAAGAAATTGCTGAAAAAAGTGAAAACAATTTAAATGAAGCCCAAAAAATTTCCAATATTGGCTCTTATGAATTTGATTTTTCAACGGGGTTTTGGAATTGCTCCCCGGCACTAAATGAAATATTTGGAATAGACGAAAAATACAACAGAAATATCGATGGCTGGCTTGGGATAGTCCATCCTGAAGATAAAACAATGATGGCGCAATATTTTGAAAGAAACATAATCAAAAACAAAGAACAATTCAATAAAGATTATCGCATTCTAAGAAATAACGACAAGCAGACGAGATGGGTGAACGGAAGAGGAAAATTGGAATTTGACCATCAAGGAAATCTTAAAAGTATGATTGGCACCATTCAAGATATTTCAGAAAAAAGACAAATTTTGAATGACTTAATAATTGCCAAAGAAAAAGCCGAAGAAAGCAATCAGCTAAAAACAGAATTCATTCAAAATATGTCCCACGAAATACGGACACCTATGAACGGTATTTTAGGTTTTACAGATTTATTGGAAAACCCCAAATTGCCTGAAGAAAAAAGAAAGAGATTTATTGAAATCATTAAAAACAGCACCCATCAGTTATTGCATATTATTGATGATTTGATGGAGATTTCTGTATTGGAAACCAAACAAATTAAGGCGGAAGAGCAACCGGTTTGCCTCAATGATTTATTGTTCGAATTATTTACAGTTTTTGAAATGAAAGCCACTAAAAAGAGCATTTCATTGGTTTTGGAAAACGAACTTTCAGATAAGGAAAGCACCATACTTACCGACAAAAACAAGCTGAATAAAGTGTTAAGCAATTTGTTGGAAAACGCATTAAAATTTACGAATGAAGGCATTGTGGAATTGGGTTATAAACTAAATAAAGACATTGAATCTGCCGAACTGGAGATATATGTAAAAGACAGCGGAATAGGCATAAAACCGGAAAAACAAGCAATCATTTTTGAACGTTTTTCACAGGCTGAAAAAGAATTGTCTAAAAAAGTTGGTGGATTGGGACTGGGACTTTCCATAGCCAAAGAAAATACGGAGTTGTTGGGCGGAAAAATTACTGTGGTATCGGAACTTGGAAAAGGTGCCGCTTTTTTTGTTACCATACTCTACAAACCGGTAAACTTGACCCAAAAAATTGAAAATGAGAAAATAAAAGAAAAAGTGGTGAATGAGAAAAAACATACCATTTTAATTACCGAAGACGAAGATGTGAACTATATGGTTTTGGAAATATTGCTGGAGGATAAACTAAAGTTTCCGTGCATTATAATTCACGCCAAAGACGGCTTGGAAGCGGTTGAATTGTGCAAAAGCAATCCAGAGATTGAATTGGTTTTAATGGACATAAAAATGCCTAAAATGGATGGACGCGAAGCAACAAGAATCATAAAAGAATTTCGTCCAAACCTGCCAATAATTGCGCAAACAGCCTATTCATCGCCCGAGGAAAAAGAAAAAGCCTTTTTAGCGGGTTGTGACGATTTTCTGTCAAAACCAATTAACAAAGAGGATTTAGATTCCAAGTTAAAAAACTATTTATTGACAGTGTAAAAAATTACAACGCATTAAATCATTTCAAGTTAAACCCAAAAAGTTTAAAAAAAATTCATTACGTTTATTGGTGTTAATGAAATAAATAATAATTTGAAATGAAAATCAGATGTATTGTTCTTCTTGGGAGTTTGTTATTGTTATTAAATTTGAAGTTGGGCGCCCAAGAAAAATTAATTTCAGAAACAGATAGTATAGCTATATTTGAAACATATATTTCCTTAAATTCTACAGAAAACATAGCTCCAATTATTTACAATGATGGACTTATTTATGCCTCTGCCAATAAATCAAATTATTATCAGCTTTATTATTCAGACATGAAATCAAAATCAAAAAAAATAAAAATAGGTAGTAATTACAAATCAGGACTTGTAGCGGTTTATAAAAATGAAATTTATTTTACAGATATTTTACAAAATTCCATTTCAGACAGTGGTATTAATTTGGCAATCAATAAGGGTAAAATAGAAAATTTTAAAGTTTCAAAAGCAAGAACATTACCAATATGTAAAAAGGAATTTTACTATGAATATCCTGCAATTTCAAGGGATGGAAAACAAATGGCGATAGTTACAAACGAAAATGGAATGATTCATTTATTAGAATTAACACTAAATAATGAAAATGAATGGGTTAGATCAAGTGTTGTATTTATTGCTCAAGTAAACTTTAATATTATAAACCCAACATTTTATAATGAAAACACTATTTATTTTTCATCAAATATGATTAGTGGGAAAACAAATATAAATAAGGTAAAATATAAAATTGAAGATGGCGAGCCAATTATAACAAATGTGATTTATGAAACTGACGTTTATAATATATATAAAATATCTAGGATAAAAGGAAGGTGGCAATTACCAGAAAAACAAACAATACTTAATTCGGATTTTGATGATTTAGGCGTTGTGTTTAAAACAGAGAAAAGCGGTTATATTAATACTTTTAGGTATGATAATACTGATAACATATATTATTTTGAACTAAAATAGCAGACAAGACGGGGTTGGAGAATCAACACTGTGCAAAAAAACTAAATTCCCAGTTTCTTTATTTATTCTAAAAACACTTATATTTTTACTTCTCTGGTTGGCGACCAACAAATAATTTCCATTAGGCGTCAAGGTAAAATTGCGTGGCCAATCGCCGTTGGTGCTTATGGTTTGCGTTTTTTGAATTTTGCCGCTTTTGTTATTTATTTTAAATACTGCAATACTATTTTCTCCTCGGTTAGATCCATATAAAAAATGTCCGTCTTTAGACAAATGAATATCGGCACAAAAACTTTTACCATCAAAATTAGCATCCAAAGTCGTAATATTTTGAATAAAAACGTAGCTGTCTTTTTGATGTTTCAACACAGAAATGGTGGAATTCAATTCATTAATGACATAAATAAATTTACCTTTTTGTGAAATTTCAAAATGGCGTGGACCTGCATTATTTTCAACTTCATAACCGGCTTTTAATTCGTATTTTTTATGGGTATCATTCAATTGATATTGAGAAAAAGTATTTAAACCTAAATCGCCAATAAACAAATTATTTTTAAAAAATTTGGCCGAATGTGCGTGTGATTGCTCACTTCCTTTATTATGGTCAATCACTTGCGTTGCTTGTGAAATTTCGCCGTTTTTTGAAACTGAATGCACAGAAACCGTTCCGCCGGTATAATTGGAAACGGCAACTTTGGAATTGTCGTTATTCAATTGAATATGGCAAGGATGTGCGCCGTTGCTGCTTACTTTGTTAATGAAATTAAGCGTTCCCGATTTTGAAACAGCATAAGCATTTACAAAACCGCTTTTGGTGCCTTCAAAATTGTCAACTTCACCAACCGAATAAAGTTGTTTTTTGTCGGATGAAAATGTAATGTATGATGGATTTATAGCTTCAACAGCTAGTTTTTTGTTGGAGAGTTCGCCGGTTTTCAGGTTAAAATCGTAACGGTAAATTCCTTCGCTGCTTTCATCTGTATAAGTGCCAACGTATAAAGGAATGTTTTGGGCAGATGCCATTGAAAAACAAAAAAACAATACTATAAGAAATGAAGATTTCATATTAAATCGGTGTGAAATTTTTAAATTTATGAATGATTCTGAATTAAATTTAATTGGCCATAAAACTTTTGAATCTTTGTTTTTTTCTCTTTGTGTAACTCTGTGTGATGGTTATTGCACAGAGTTACGCAAAGGATCACGAAGTTACACAGAGAAATATGATACCCTTATAAATATGACTATTAAAATAAAATTTTAGCCGAATAAACTAAAACTATTTTACCAAAATACCTTTTTTGTTCAGCAAAGGGATTATTCGCAAGGCGCTTTCTTTTATGGTTCCTTTTTTAAAAAGGTATTTTTTGTCGAACATCGCATTTCCTTCAAAAAAAGTCACATTAAAAAAATTGGACAATTTTAAAACCTCTTCCTGCATCAATTCAACTTTTGCAAAAGATTTTGCAGGAAGTTTTTCAATTTTATGGCGCAACAATGAAGTTTCTGTCAGTTTCTCTTCATCATAACCTTTTGAAACCACCAAAACCATATCTAGATCAACATCTTTATTATTTATGATGTAGGCATTCCAATCTTTACACTGAAAAATGTCGTTGTATTCTTTCACAATGGCCATAAAGACCTCTGTAACTTCAGAAATTTGGATGTCTTTTTTCATTGATTTGACAGATATTATCAGGATTTTTTATCCTATCCCCAACCCTTTCCTAAGGAAAGGGAGTTTGTTTTGTATTTATAACATTATATAGAACAAAAAACTTTCAGCTTTAACTCTTTTTAATTCCCCCTTCGGGGGTTAGGGCGCTTAGTAAACCGATTTAAACTGTTCTAAAAATCGGACATCATTTTCATAAAACATTCTGATATCAGGAATTTGATACAACAGCATCGCAATGCGTTCAATACCCATTCCAAAAGCGTAGCCAGAATAAATTTCAGGGTCGATATTGGTGTTTTTAAGCACATTGGGATCTACCATACCGCAGCCCATAATTTCGAGCCAGCCAGTTCCTTTGGTAATTTTATAATCGGTTTCCGTTTCCAGGCCCCAATAAATATCAACTTCAGCGCTTGGTTCCGTAAATGGAAAATAAGAAGGTCGCAAGCGTATTTTGGATTTCCCGAACATTTCCTTGGTGAAATACAACAGCGTTTGTTTTAAATCGGTAAAAGAAACATCGGTGTCGATATACAAACCTTCCACTTGGTGAAAAATGCAATGCGCACGGGCCGAAATGTCTTCATTTCTAAAAACGCGTCCGGGAGAAATGGTGCGAATTGGCGGTTTATGGCTTTCCATATAACGCACCTGTACCGATGAAGTATGCGTGCGCAATAAAATATCCGGATTTTTTTCAATAAAAAAAGTGTCCTGCATATCGCGTGCCGGATGGTATTCTGGCAAATTCAACGCGGTAAAATTGTGCCAGTCATCTTCAATTTCCGGACCTTCAGAAACGGTAAAACCAATGCGAGAAAATACCTCAATAATTTTGTTTCTCACCAACGATATTGGATGGCGAGAGCCCAGTTCAATTGGTTCGGCAGGGCGCGTTAAATCACCATTAATTCCTTTTTGATCGCTTGAGTTTTCTAAAGCCTCTTTTAACTGGTCAACTTTGTTTTGAGCCGCATCTTTCAACGTGTTTAATGCTTGTCCGAAATCTTTTCGTTCAGCAGGCGCCACGTTTTTAAATTCAACAAATAAATCGTTGAGCAACCCTTTTTTACCCAAAAATTTAATTCTGAAAGATTCAATCTCCTCTTTGGAAGTGGTATCAAAAGCCAATACTTCTTCAATCAGTTCTTTTACTTTAGCTAACATTATACAGAAAATTAGGTTGCAAATTTACACAATTTTATTTTTATAAAATTGAATAAATATCTTGAAAAACATTAAAATTCAAGGTGAAAATGATATCTTGCATTTGAAAATAAATGCCGATAAAAATGAATAGGAATCCGCTGCCCGATTTAAAAAATTATGAGTTTGAAGAGGTTGCATTTAACCAGTTGATGCAAAACAGAATTAACAAAGTGCTTATAGTTTGCTCTAACTACGATTTTTATATGTTGGAGGAAGACGGACGGATAGATGAGCGAATTTTTAATGAATATATGGCGCTGAATTTAAGGTATCCGCCAAGTTTTATTCACGCCAACTCCGCCAAAAGAGCTATTGGGATGATGAATTCGGATAAAATAGATTTGGTGATCACTTGGCTGGACATCGGCAACTACAAGGCTTTTGAAACTTCAAAATTGATTAAAGAAGCTTTTCCAAACATTCCCATTGCGGCACTTAGTCATTATTCTTCTGAATTAAGGAAAAAAGTGCTCAGTGAAAATACAGGAATCATCGATTTTGTTTTTCATTGGAACGGGAATGTCGATATTTTTTTGGCAATTATTAAACTTACCGAAGACCGTATGAATGCCGAAAAAGACATCAATCAAATTGGTGTGAAGGCCATTTTGCTGGTGGAAGATTCCTTGAAATTTTATTCGAGGTATTTGCCTATTATGTATAAAATTATTTTAAAACAAACCCGTTCATTTATGTCGGAAGGCCTTAATGAGCACAGGGCAATGATGTTGATGCGTGGCCGGCCAAAAATTTTGCTGGCCACAAACTATGAAGAAGGATTGTTTCTTTTTGAAAAGTATAAACACAATTTGCTGGGAGTTATTTCAGATGTTAGTTATTTTAAAGAAGGAAAAAGAGATCCTGAAGCTGGGTTTGAATTTTTAAAATATGTAAGAAGTTTGGAGCGATATTTTCCGTTTTTAGTGCAATCTTCCGATCAAAATAATGAGAAAAAAGCGCTAGAGTTAAAAGGAAAATTTTTATACAAACATTCAGAAACATTAGGGAAGGAGATAAAAAAATACATCACCAAATATTTTTCTTTTGGAGCCTTTGAATTTTGGGATCCCATTCAGATGAAAGTTTTGGCGACCGTTGAAGATTTAAACAGTTTTCAAAGAGTTTTAACGACAGTAACACTTGATTCTATAGTTTACCACGCCAAAAGAAGCGAATATTCAAAATGGTTAAGATCGAGGGCGCTTTTTCCTTTGGCCAATTTATTCAGTAATGTAGAATATGAAGATTTTGATGATCCTGAAGAAATTAGGGAATTTCTAATCAGGGCCATTAAAGCCTACAGAATATACAGATCTAGAGGCGTTATTTCAAAATTCAGTAAGAACACGTATGATGAATATTTGGGTTTTGCAAGAATCGGGGAAGGATCTTTGGGCGGAAAAGGACGTGGATTGGCGTTTATAGATTCTTTTTTAAAACGGCATAAATTGTTCAATAAATTCAAAGACGTCAATATTTCCATACCGCGTACCGTGGTGCTGAGTACGGAAGTGTTTGATGAGTTTATGGAGAAACACGATCTCATTGGATTTGTGGCCAATTGTAATGATGATGAAGAAATTTTAAATAAATTTAACTCAAAACCATTGCCAAAATGGGTGATGGAAGACATTAAGGTTTTTTTAAACGTTACCAAGTCACCAATTGCAGTGCGATCATCTAGCGTATTGGAAGATTCACATTATCAGCCTTTTGCAGGTGTGTTTGCGACTTATATGATTCCAAACACCGACAAAATCAGAATGGCGGAAATGGTGGCCAGCGCCATTAAATCGGTGATGGCATCTGCATTTTTTCAAAACAGTAAAGTCTATTTAAAAGCCACTTCCCATACCATTGAAGAAGATAAAATGGCGGTTATTTTACAGGAAGTTACCGGAAAACAATATGATGATGTTTATTATCCGAACATTTCCGGAGTGGCGCGTTCCATTAATTTTTATCCAATTGACCAAGAATTACCCAACGAAGGAACTGCAAATATTGCTTTAGGTTTGGGTGAAATTATTGTTGGCGGAGGAAATACACTTCGATTTTCGCCCTACCATCCAAAAAAGGTGCTGCAACTTTCAAGTCCGGGCTCCACACAACGCGACACACAGCAATATTTCTTTGGATTGGATATGAACCCCGACAGTTATATGGCATCAACAAGCGAAGCGGTTAACAAAAAGAAAATATCCATAAGAAATGCAGAAAAACACGGTTCCCTAAAATTTGTTGCTTCAACCTATGATTTGCAAAACAATATCATTAAACCGGGTGTGTTACACGATGGAATTCGGGTGATTACTTTTGACAATATTTTAAAATACAACACCTTTCCTTTACCTGAAATATTGCAGGATTTATTGCGAATAGGACAACGTGAAATGCGAAATCCCATTGAAATGGAGTTTGCGGTGAATTTGGATGTTCCGAAAGGACAACCGAAAGAATTTAGTTTTTTGCAAATCAGGCCCATTATTGAGAGCATTGAAACTTTGAGCACACTTCCGGAAGATTTTAATGTTGAAGACACTATCATTTACTCGGAATCGGCCTTGGGAAATGGAAATTATGAGAATATTCACGATATTGTTTATATTAAACCCGAAACGTTCAACTCGGCAAACACAAGAAAGATAGCTGCGGCGGTTGAACAAATTAATAAAAAATTTGCGGAAATAGACAAAAACTATATTTTAGTCGGACCCGGAAGATGGGGCTCAAGCGATCCTTGGTTGGGAATTCCAGTGATTTGGCCCCAAATAGCATCAGCAAAAATAATTGTGGAAGCCGGCCTAAATAATTTTAGGATTGATCCAAGCCAGGGAACACATTTTTTCCAAAATTTAACATCTTTTAAAGTGGGCTATTTGACCATAAACCCGTTTATGGACGATGGATTTTTCAATTTGGACTATTTAAATAAACAAAGGGCGAGTTATGATGATGATTATTTAAGGCACGTGCATTTTAAAGAACCTTTAACGGTAATTATTGAGGGTAAAAGCAACAAAGCAGCCATTTTTAAAGAGGGATTTGTACTTAATAAATCTCAAAACTCACTTAAAAAATTAAATGATGACGAACCTCCTGAAGGTTTTATGT
>Ga0209643_1001189_pt1 | contig 27350 bp, 19 predicted proteins | sample AutmiccBRH37_all_FD_187383 | JGI IMG/M metagenome (GOLD analysis project Ga0209643, IMG submission 187383) | Deep subsurface microbial communities from Mt. Terri, Switzerland - Autotrophic microbial communities BRH/37_all (SPAdes) (version 2) | ecosystem: Environmental > Aquatic > Deep... | reverse complement strand
CATAGTCGCTCAAAGAATATGGGAAATTTTTACTGTTAGCGAAATCTTTTTGAATTTCGTTAATAAGCTTTGTCTTTTCTTGGAGGTCGTTAGTTTTTCTTAATAATTGAAATTTCTCCATAAAAACAGTTTCGTTGGTAGGAAATTTCTCGTTATATAGCTTTTTATATTTTGCGGCATTTTCAGAATCTTTAATTCTTTCATACCAAGTAGCCATTAATGAATATTGTTCTTCAGTAGGATTTGGCAATGAAGCAATTTTATCCAATTCGGGTTTTATAATTTCTTTTGCTTTTACGGGGTCTATATTATTGAGTGCATAAAAATATCCGCTAAGGAAATCATTCTTTATACTAGGATTAGCGGCAAAATCTTTTTCAAATAATAATATTGCTTTATCATTATCTCTTGTCAGATCAAGATAAGCAACCCAAAAAGCATAGGCATTAGCTAAAGCAGCATCTGTTCCTGGTAAAAGTTTACCATCTTTTCCTGAAAGTTGAATTACATATCCGCTGCCGCCATTATTATCTTGTTTCTCTCCATCTTTAAAAACAATAAATAATCCTTGAGTAGAATCTGATGGTGTAACGGAAAATTGATTTGATTTAACTTCATACTGCGAAGTTGAATAAAGGTCTTTCCCATATTCATAAACAAATGCTTTTACATCCTTTGCATTTTCTAATGATGTCCCTTTTGTATCAAAGGTAACTGTAATTTTTTGATTTTGAGCAGGATTAGCTGGACTAAAGCTGAAATTTTTTGATTGCGCATTTACCAAAATTGCAGCGAATAAAAATAATATTAAGAACTTTGTTTTCATTTATACCCCTTTTAATAAAATAAACAGACTAAATTATCATAATTTTTTACTTAATGAAAATAAAAATATACGATATAATTATTTTTATTACATCGGGAGGAAAAGATAGTTCCACCCGTTATTCAGTTTCTACTACTTTAAATGAATGTGTAATAGACATTGCTTTATCGAGCATAGCAGTAACGCTGCAATATTTTGTTTGCGAAAGTTCAATTGCTCTTTCTACATCTTTCTCGTTTATCCCTTTACCATAAAAAACATACTCAATATGAATTTTAGTAAAAACCTGTGGATGAGTTTCAGCTACATCTGCTTCAAGATTCATTTCAAATCCATCAATTTTAATTCTTTTTTTCTGAAGAATTGCCGTAACGTCACTGCCCGTGCATCCGCCGAGTGCAATTAATAAAAGTTCTTTTGGTCTTGTTGCACCATTACTGCCGCCAAAATTCTCCGGTCCATCCATCATCACCCAATTATTGGAATCTGCTTTACCTGCGAAGGTAATTCCTTGTACTTGTTTTACAAAAGCTTTTTTCGTGCTCATTGATATTTCCTTTGTTTTATTACCAATAAGATAGAAATAATTACAAAAAGATTCAGAAAAAGGATATTTAGTTTTTATTATTCAGATTAATTTTTATATTCGTTTAATAAAATAATAGAGCGATGAAACTAAAGCCACTAATACCAAAATCGGAAGCCAGAAAAATGGCAGTTAAAAGAAGGAGTGAATTATCTCCTGCCGAAATAAAAACAAAAACTAATTATATAATTGAAAGATTATTAAAATTAGACGACTTTGTTCATGCAAAAACTGTTTTTATCTATCTTGCAAGCAGAAGTGGTGAAGTGGATACGAGGAAATTAATTGATAATATGGAAGGGTGGGGTAAAACCATTATTATTCCAAAATTGAGTAAATCGATTAAAAAATTCAAACGCTCAAATTTTATGGGATGGGATCATATAGTTAAAAATAATGAAGGATACTATGAACCGATAGTTGGTATCGATGAAGAGCTCACCGATATAGACCTATTTATCGTCCCTGCATTAGCGATTTCCGTACTTGGACAGCGTGTGGGATATGGTGGCGGATATTATGATAAAATGCTTAAGAATATTCGTGCTCCAAAAATAGCACTCGCTTTCGAATTCCAAGTTTTCGAGAATATTGAAACCGACGTGCATGATGTAAGAATAGATCGGATTGTAACCGAAAGAAGAATAATAAATTCACGTGAACCACAAAAAAGAGCTTTGGAGCTTCTCTAAGTTTTCCAATGGAAGATAACAATAATTCTTTTATAGATTTTAATTCGCTTGATGATTCGACCGAGAGCAACAATCAATATAAAAATCAATTTAATCTACCTCCCCAAAAGGTACTGGCAAGATCAAATAAAGATATTATTATTTCAGGAACCTGTTCCGGATTTGCGGCTTATCTAAATATCTCTCCATTAATAGTACGGTTATCGGCAATAATTTCAGTATTCTTAGGTGGATGGGGATTGATAATATATTTAATCTCTGCATTAATCCTCCCAATCAATAGAAATTTTATTCCTTCCGATATGGCAGAAATAAATGAAATTAATGAAGGGAAAATAAAATCGCTTTCTTCGGGTGTTCTTATATTTTTAGGGCTTTATTCACTTCTTAATAAATTGCATATTAGCTTTGTTATAAATCCTAATTCATATTCTTGGAATATTTTTATACCATTTGCCGCAATAGCAATTGCACTTTTAGTAAGTAGGAATAATCGCGGTGAAGAGATAACTTTTCCTGAAGAAAAAACACGTCTTAAAAAATCTATTTCAAATAAATACTTTAGAGGAGTATGCAGCGGTCTCGCAGATTATTTTGATCTGAAACCCGAAATTATAAGAACATTTTTTGTACTTATTACTTTTATTACTGCAGGGTTTGGAATTATCCTTTATCTGATGTTCGATTTCGGTATGGAGAAAAATAATGAATAAGAAAAAAATAGTATCTATATCATTATTCTTATTTGGCATTCTAATGATTGGAAATCTCTTTATAAAGTTTTATTTCACTTTTTATGAAATAACAGCTATTACGTTCTTATTCTATGGCATATCAAGTATCTATTATGGCTTTAAGATTGGCAATAGAGGAATTATCTTTCTCGCATCTATTACATTTCTTTCGGGGATTTTTTTATGGATACTAGAAAATGCACGCTTAATAAATTCACGTGGAATTTATCTCACCGGCTCTCTTTTTATATTGGGGAGTTCTTTATTAATGCTGTTCATCTATGACAGTAAGATAAAATTATTTCTCACGATTTCTCTTTCATTAATAGCTCTCAGCATTGCATCGATATTTTTAATTGATATCAATTTAATAAAATCGATAGTAGAGTTTACGGATAGAATTATGTCGGTAGTATATCCTTACTATTTAATTGCGCTCGGATTATTTCTACTTACGGGAAGTTTTACCAAGGAGTAAATTATCTGATCTAAAAACTGTTTCACCCGATGGAAGTTCAGAGCCCGCAGCGGGTTCTCTTGTAATTACCACAAATTCAATATCACTAAACGGAAAATCGGGTAAAGTATTCAAAGGAATAAATTTCGATCCGGTTTGCGGAGCAAAAAGTGCAGCTGAAATATATTTACCTTTATTCTGCCACCATAACTGATAGCTTTCATCGCCTTTTAATTGAGGTAAATCATATACTTCTAACATCCCCTTTTGCTGTGCAGAGGTAAGATATAGTTTAACGTATCCGCCAAAACTTGGATTTACATTTGGAACGTCAATAATTTTTAAGTCTTTCATTTTTAGGAAATCTAAAAGCGGTGTATTTTCACGAGCAAATTCATCTTTATTCCTAAGCTCATTGCGTAAAGATTTTATCTCTTCACTCATCGAATCAATTTTTGTATTGAGATCGTTACTCCAAGAAAAACTAAAATAACCGATTATAATAAATAGGACTAAAGAAAGTAAAATAGCCAGCCAACTTATAACTGAAGATGAAGTAGGTTTATCGATCTCTTTCTTATTAGATTCCATAGTATTATGTTGAGGCGAAAAAAGAGATGGCGGTGAATCGGGCATCTGTGGCATAGTTCTCTTACCCCCTGTATTCTTATTTGAATTAGTCGCTCTGCTTATAACCGGCTCCGGAGTTGGCTCTTCAGGTCGTATTACTGTCTCACCTTTGAATTCACTCATTCTATCTCTGGGAGAATCATCTTCTGTATAATGAATCTTGGTGGCAAATGACCGGCTACTTTTAAAATTAGGGACTTCATCAATTTGGGTTATAGTCTTTTTTCTTTCTTCTATTATTTTAGCTTTAATTTCTTCTTGAAGACTAATAAGTTTTTTAGCCACTTTTTCTTTAAGAACAGCATCGGGTTTTTCGAGATCTAAAATTGCAGGAACCATGGCAATAATATTCTGCAATTCACTCAATTCATTTTCAGGTAGTTGACCGCCGGAACGGATATAATCCTTGAACTGAATAAAATTTTCCTTATCCATGCAGCCACATGAAAAAGCTGCTATCATCTCATGTATTGCTTGTTCTGCCATTTTACTCTTTTATTAAAAAGTCTCTTAAGTTATATAATGCCATCATAATTTTATGTCGAACAGTTTCCAAAGGAACGTTTAATTTCTGCGAAATTTCGGAAACAGTAAATCCTTCATAGTATGCTAAATGAAGAACGTATTTTTGCGAATCTGTTAATTTTGATAATGCTTTTTCCATCTTTGGGCGGATTGTCATTACCGTTTCAAAATCTAAACTATCAATATCGCGTTGAAAAGTGGGAATAATAAAATAGTCTTCATATTCTGAATCATAAGGTACTGATATGGAATTGGAATTGCGATTTCTTCTGAGGTTGTCTATTGCCTTATTACGTGCGAGTGTTACAAGCCATGTATATACATTACCTGTAGCAAAATCGAATTGTTCGATCTTCTGCCAGACAACTACAAACAGATCAACTAGCAACTGTTCTGCAGTTGAATCATCAGGAGAGATTTTTTTTATTACGGTATAAAGAAGCGACGAATAGCGGTCATATAATTCTTCCAAAGCCCGCGATTCTAACCGTGCTATCTCCTGCATCAATTCAAGATCGTTTAAACTCTTATATTTGTTCAATGTTTTATAGAATTAAATTGTTAACTGTCAAACCTAATATTAATAGCAAAAATAAACAAATTCTTATGAAAATTCGTACTTAATTTTAAAGTTTCCGCTTGTTTTTAGTATATTTTCACACTTAAATAATAATTGTATGGCAAAAATGAGATCGAACGAAATAAGAAACGAGTTTTTTGAATTTTTTAAAGAGAAAAATCATAAAGTGGTTTCGAGTGCACCGGTAGTCCCTTATGATGATCCGACTCTGCTTTTTACAAATGCGGGTATGAATCAATTCAAAGATGTTTTTCTTGGTACAGGTAAAAGAGATTATAAGCGCGCTGTCGATACGCAAAAATGTATTCGAGTAAGCGGTAAGCATAACGATCTCGAAGAGGTGGGTTATGATACCTATCACCATACATTTTTTGAGATGCTCGGCAATTGGTCTTTCGGTGATTACTATAAAGAAGAAGCAATTTTATGGGCATGGGAAATATTGACTGAAAGATTTAAACTTCCTAAAGAACGCCTATTTGCCACTGTATATAGAACCGATGATGAAGCTTATGAATTATGGAAAACAAAGACAGATATTAATCCGGAACATATCTTACGATTCGATGAAAAAGATAATTTTTGGGAGATGGGGGAAACTGGTCCCTGCGGTCCATGCTCCGAAATACATATTAATCTCGCCGATGATTATGATAATCCTGATTATGTAAATGCGGGAACAGCTGATTGTATCGAAATATGGAACCTCGTTTTTATTCAATATAATCGGGATGAAACAGGGAAATTAAATGAACTGCCCTCGAAGCATGTGGATACAGGAATGGGCTTTGAAAGATTATGTGCAGTAATGCAGGGGAAAAGATCAAATTATGATACAGACGTATTTACTCCATTGATATCGGAAATAGAGAAAATCAGCTCAATAAAATATGAAAAAGAGATTGATATGATCTCAATGCGTGTAATTGCAGATCATGTAAGAGCATTAACATTTGCAATTGCCGATGGCGCAATGCCCGGCAATGAAGGACGTGGTTATGTGCTTAGACGCCTATTAAGAAGAGCTGCACGATACGGAAGAAAATTAAATCTTACCGAACCGTTTATGTTTAAGTTGGTAAATGTACTAGTTGAGAATATGTCGCACGTATTCCCTGAATTGAAATCGAACCAAGGTAATATTGAAAAGATTATTAAAGCCGAAGAAGAAAGTTTTAATTCCACTTTAGATCGTGGAATTGAGCTATTTGAAAATATTGCGTTGAAACCGGAAGTAAAGAAAACTAATATTATTCCGGGTGAAGATGTTTTTAAGTTGTATGATACTTATGGATTTCCGTTTGATCTAACGAGTGTCATGGCACGCGAAAAAGGGATGAATGTGGATGAAGCGGGATTTAATAAATTTATGGATCAGCAAAAAGAGAGAGCACGTAAATCGACTAAAGATAAACTTGCCGGCGGTGCTTCTTTATCGGAAAAATTAGCTGAACTAAATTTGAACACCGATATTCCAACTCAATTTCTTGGCTATGAAGTATTAGAATCTGAATCGGAAATTATTTTTGCAACCGAGATTGAAGGTAATAGAATTATCGTCCTAGATAGAACCCCATTTTATGCTGAATCGGGCGGACAGGCAAGTGATACAGGTACATTGATAATTGAAGGTATCGATCTAAATGTTATCGATGTAGTGAAAATTCAAAATCAATTTGTGCATATAGTCGAAGGCAGCGGAAACGTTAAAATCGAAAAAGGAATGAAAGTCGTTGCAAAGGTTGATTCAAAAAGAAGATGGGATATAATGAGGAACCACTCTGCCACACACTTTCTTCATGCGGCACTTCGTTCCGTTCTTGGTGCTCATGTTCAGCAGGCTGGTTCTTATGTAGGGCCGGATCATCTCCGTTTTGATTTTACTCATTTTGAAAAAGTCAAACCGGAAGAACTAAAAGAGATAGAATCATTAATTAATGAAAAGCTAAGAGAGAATATGACGATGACGCATCATAAGGACACTCCTTTTGATGATGCAAAGAAGATGGGTGCTTTGATGTTCTTTGGCGATAAGTACGGCGATAAAGTGAACGTTGTTCAATTTGGTGATTATACTTTAGAGTTTTGCGGAGGAACTCATGTTAATAATAGCTCACAGATTGGAATGCTTAAAATTATCAATGAGACTTCGATAGCGAGCGGTGTAAGAAGAATTGAGGCTGTTACAGGTGCGGGAGTAGAAAAATATATTCATGATCAAGAATTAAAAATTTTAGAAACAGAAAATAAATTCCATGCTCTTCATGACGAGAAAAAGAAACTTGAAAAAGAATTAGCCGAAATAAAACTGAAAGAAAAGCTGGGCGGAATCGATTCGATAATAAAATCAGGCGAAATCGTAGGTTCTTATAAAATCTTTAAATCTGTTGTAATGGCCGAATCGATGGATGAACTTAAATCGATGGGGGATGAATTAAGAATGAAAATGGGAAGCGGTATCGGACTTTTAATTTCCGCAATTGAGGATAAAGTAGGTGTAGTTACGGTAGTGAGCGATGATCTTATAAAAGAGAAAAAATTATCTGCGGGTAAGATAGTCGGTGAAGTAGCAAAAATTCTTGGCGGAGGTGGAGGCGGAAGACCTCATCTTGCCACAGCCGGCGGGAAAGATATCCATAAGATCGATGAAGCACTTTCCTTCTTTAGCGAATACGTCAGTAAGCTCTAGTATCGGTAAAATTATATGGGGCAATTAAAAGATTGAAAAATCCTCATAAAAATAAAGCGAGGAAATAAAATTAAAAAAGGAGTTATAAAATTAATTATAACTCCTTCAATTGTAATGTTATATAATCTTTTTTACTGATACAAGAAATTAGATTCATTCTCTAAGAAGCGTTCTAAATTGCGACTATAGCAATGAATGAGGGATTTCGAACTTCTGATAAAATTCAAAGGTTTATCGCAAGTCTTTCTAGCGAAATCGAAACTTTTTGCCTCAAATTCATCTTCACGATAAACTTCATTAACAATCCAAAGATTAAGCGCATCAAGAGCAGAAATCTCGCCCCCATTGATTAAGTATTCATTAGCTTTACCAATGCTCATATATTTTGGAAGATAGAAAGGGAGAGCTCCGCTTGCATGAAGCCCATATTTGGCATGCGATAATGAATAATAAGTATTCTCGGAAGCGAGTCTGAAATCCGCAGCTAATGAAGTTCCGAATATTGGAGTAACGATACCGCCCCTGAAAGCCGTAATAAATATCTTATTAAATTGAGATATTTTTCTAACAATATTTACCAGCATATTAATTTCAATTGCGCGGATATCGGAACGAGTAAACTTTGTAATTAGATGCGGATTAGCTTCGTCCATTTCAATTCCGGAAATTAAAGAGAGGAATTTGCTATATTCCTTCGGTCCGAAACAATCCCCATCATTAATAACCATTACTCCTTTGATATCATTGTTCTGTTCAAGTTCGTCGAACCAAGGAAGCATGTCGTTATTTCTTTCGGTATTTGAAAGAAGATTAAACACATTCTTGGTAACTCTTAGTATTCCAAGATATCCTTCGGTATAACCGGTTATCCCGTCAATTTCAAATCCAATCTTTGTAGTATTCATAATCACTCCGCTAATTATTTTTAATTAATTGTTGAAGCTTGTTCGTCTTTCTTTCTACGAGTAAATAAATAAACCATCGAAGGTATTACAATAAGAGTAAGAACAGTAGAAACAATTAAACCACCGACACTCACTACGCCGAGCGCCATTCTCATCTCTTTACCTGAACTTCCGATACCCACTGCCATTGGAAGCATTCCGAGAATTAAAGCTAAGGTTGACATCAAAATAGGTTTTAATTTAGTTGGGCAAGCTTCGATTAATGCATCTTTCATCGACATTTCATTTTCTCTTACTAATTGATTTGCATAGTCAAGCATTAAAATTGCATTATTAACAACGATACCAACTAACATTATTATACCCATTAATGAGGTAATACCGAACGAAATGCTTGTTATAAATAAAATTGATATCACACCAATCATAGCAAGTGGCATAGTCATTAAAATGTAAATTGGCTGCGAGAAGCTTTCAAGAAGTGCAGCTAATAGCATATAAGTAAGAATCATAGCAAGGAAGAATGCAAAAGCCATATCATTAACCATGTCATTCATCATTTTTGTATTACCGCCCCAGCTCATTCTATAACCGGCGGGTAATTCGACCGATTTTAATCTAGCATCAATTTCACTCGTAACATTACCTAAAGGAACTCCTGGAGCTGAAGCACCTGTAAACTGTATAGATGTAAATTTATCTCTATGCAGAATTTTTGTAAATCCGCGCGTGTAATTAATATCGGCTAATTGTGCTAATCGATAAACAACTCCTTTGGAAGTAACAACCGGAATATTGCCAATCTCCTCGGGTGTATCAACTGCATCATCATTCATCGTTACGGTTATATCGTATTCATTACCCGCTTCTCGATATTTTGAAGATTCCAATCCCTCGACCGATGCACGCATTGTATAAGCTATCTCTTGCTCAGTTAGACCAACATCAGCCAGCACTTCACGTTTAGGCTTAATTGTTATTTCCGGTTTACCGGCACGTGATGAATTATCGAAATTTATCAATCCCGGTACATCTTTTAATTTATCAATAATTACAACTTTTAGTTCTTCTAATTTTGAAATATCTTGTCCTTGTAAAAATAACTGGATGGGAGAGCCGCCCTCGCCCATTTCAGAACCTGTGGCGACAGTGATTGATGCATTCGGCACTGCAGATAAATCTTTTATAAATTGCGAAATCATTTCATCTAGATTCAAATCTCTTTCGTTGGCATCAGTCAGTTCGACATCCATCACTGCCATATTTGTTCCAACATCCAGATCGCTTTTCTTTCCCAATGTAGTAAGCATCTGTTTTACTTCTGGGTGAATTATGATTTTATCTTCAATCTGCTTTAGAACATTCGCAGTCTCACTAATATTATATCCTTCCGGAAGTTCCACTTCAATTTTTATTTTTCCGTCATCTGAAGCAGGAGAAAATTCAAATCCGATCCGAGGACCTAAAGTAATCATTACAACAATAAATAATAAGAACGATCCAGCCACAATAAGAGCCGCTCTTTTTTTATTTTTTAGCATACCTGCTAAAAGCGATTTATATTTCCTATCCCATGAATTATATGTCTTATTTAATCTTGCAGCAATCTTTCCTTCCTTCTCTTTTTTACCAAGCATTAATGATGCGAGCATTGGTGTAAGAGTAAAAGAAAATACGAGCGAAAAAAGTGTAGCATAGGTGGCAGCTAAAGCTAATTCGCGCAAGAACATTCCAACCATTGAGGACATCGTTGCAATAGGAAGAAAAACAACAAGGTTAGTCATCGTGGATGCCAAAACCGCTACGGTTACTTCATTTGTACCGATTAAAGCCGCATCTTTATTATTCTTACCAAGTGCTTTATGCCTGAATATATTTTCCAATACCACAACAGAATTCGCAACGAGCACACCAATGGTAACCGAGATTCCCATTAACGTCATCATGTTCAGCGTTAAGTTCGTTAATTGGAAGAATAAGAAAGTAGATATAATTGCAGCAGGCATTGTAATGGCTACAATCATTGTCGATCTTAAATGAGTAAGGAATATTAATAATACAATAGCCGTAAAAATTACGCCGAGAATAATATTGCCCATTGTATCATCGACAGTTGAACGAATATATGTTGTATGATCTGTTACTACTTCCAAATGAGATCCTAGAGGAAGAAGTTGTTGAATTTCGGGTAAACGTGCTCTTACTTCATCTGCGACTTCAACTGCATTACCTTCTTGGCTTTTGATAAGACCGAGACGAACTACATTCTCATTCCTTACGTTTTCTTTTACGTTATAATAAACTGCTCTTTGACGAATATCTTTACCGGAGTCTTCTACTTTAGCAACCTGCGAAAGCTTTTTATTTCCAAAAGGTGTTGGAATTAGTAGATCGCGGATTGATTGCAAATTATGAAATTCACCATCCAATCTTACTGTAAATTCCTGATCATTAACCTGAAAATAACCGCCCGGAAGATTCATATTATGCATCTGAAGAACACCGAGAAGCTGTGGAAGCGAAATAAAATTTTCATAAACTTCTTTGTTATCAAGAACAACTCTTACTTCACGTTCTTGACCACCTGTGATATTTACTTTTGCTACGCCCGGCACCTGCGAGAACCGATCTTTCAATAATTTATCAGCTATTTCATATAATTCACGAGGATCTTGATCACCACTCAGAGCTAGTTCAAGAATCGGAAATGCTCTGATATCCACCTTCTGAACGATCGGTTTCTTTGCATCAGTCGGAAGGTCATTTAAGATTTCATCTACTTTATCTTTCACTTCCTGATTGGCTATATCAACACCCTTACCAAGATTAAATTCAATAATAACAATAGAAAAACCATCGAGTGAATAAGATTCTACCCTCTCAATCTGGCTAACGGTGGAAACCGCATCTTCAATTCTTTTTGTAATAAGAGTTTCTACTTCTTTAGGACCTGCACCCGGATATACTGTATTAATTGTTACATAAGGTATCTCCACATCCGGCATCTGATTAAGATTCAATGTGAAATACGCAATTCCCCCAAAAATTATAAAGACGAGAATAGCCATCGTCATCATAATGGGGCGGTCAATCGATATTTTTGCTAATGACATATTTACCCCTTATTGAATCACTTTGACTTTTGTATCGTTTTGTAATTGCGAAACACCTTTTACTATCAATTTGTCGCCTGAATTAAGTCCGTCTGAAATTTCAAATTCAATTCCACTTTCATTCTTTACTGTTACATATCTTTTTTCTGCTTTATCACCATTTAATAAAAATATATATTGACCTTTATCATCGCTTTTTAATAGGTGGCGAGGCACTGTAATCGCCTTGTTATTTTCATATGTAACAATCTTGATTCCGGCTGTTACACCAATTTTAATTTGGTTGCCCGGATTATCAAATTCTACTTCTGCATAAAATGCTTGATGAGCAGGGTCCATACCAAGTGATATTTCTACAACTCTTCCATTATATACTCTACCTTCGATAGTTGCGGTAGCTTTCATTCCCGTTCTTATCTGGTTTATTTCTCTTTCGGTTACCCATACTTTTGCTCTCACTTTATATGTCTGCGCAATAGTTAATAATGGAGCTTCACCTTTAACGTTATCGCCGACTTTCACCTGCACATCAGAAATAATTCCATCGAAAGGAGCTTGTATATAAAGCATCTGTTTTAACTGTTCATAATTTCTTTTATCAACAAAGTACTTAGTTTCAGCACCATCAAAAGCTGCTTGTGAGGTCTCGCCCGATTCTAAAAGTACTTTCATTCTTTCGTAAGTTTTTTTAGAATTTTCATATCCTGCTTTTGCTTGTTCAAAACTCAATGCAGGTGCATCAGCCGGGAACTCAATCAATACTTGATCTTTTTTTACGGATGCTCCAATAGATGTATTAATTTTTTCAATTCTGCCACCGACCATTGCGCCAAGAATTGTCTGTTTTACGCCATAGACTTTACTAAAAAAACTCAATTCCTTATCGAAGCTTGTCTCTTTCACTTCCTGAACCGAAACAGGAATTCCATTTGCATTTTGAAGCTCACTCATACTTTTTGATTTTTCATCACCACCGCATGAATATACTATTACAGAAATTCCTGCTATGAGAATAATTAATTTTAATAATTGTTTCATATCTATTTCCCTTTATTTTAAATTCTTATTTATATAATCGATATATTTATCGTCTAATTGCCCTGTTAGTTTCTCAAGATTTGAGATAGCAATTTTATAATCATACATCGATTGAATTCTATTTACCTTTGCGGTGCTTAATTCAAGGTCCGCATTCTTTATCTCTAATTGCGTCCCCGTGCCTTCTTTATAACGAGTATTGGCGATTGAATATGCCTTTTCTGCAAGCTTAACGTTTCGTTCAATCGCATTTATTTGGGAGCGAACTTGATTTAATTCAATTAATTTACTTTTTACTTCTTTAGTAAGAAATTCTTGAGTTAATGCTAGTCTCTCGTCAGTTTGTTTTGTAGCAATTACTGCTTGCTCTACTTTGCGTGAAGTTCTAGTACCTCTAAATAAATTCATAGAAAAACTTAATCCCACTATCGAGGAATTGTAAGTATTGAATTTCCATTCATCCGATGAACCCGCATAACTATAATTTCCAAATGCAGTTAGCATAGGCCAGTAGTCAGCTCTCTCGATAGCAATCATCTCTTCGTCAACGTTTCTTTTTATTTTGAGTGTATTTAGCTCAAAATTACGTGTAATAGCTTGGTTAATTAAAACTTCCTCTTCGGGTAATAAAGTTTCTTCATAAGTAATCTTACCTGTAATATCGATTTCGGTATTCTGATCAATACCAAGCAGAAGCTTAAGTCCGCTCTTTGCTTCAAAAACTGCTTTCTGAAGATCGATTACTTTTGGTCTAAGGTTTTCTACTTGAACTTCCACTTGTAAGAGATCGTATTCTGAAACAAGCCCCTGATTGTAATAAGCTTTTACGTTTGATAGATTTTCCTCGGCATTTTTAAGACTTGCTTCCAGAATAGTAAGCATCTCTTTTGCAAGGAGAGTACCATAGAAAGCAGTATTGACATCAAGCAATGTTTTTGATGTTACTGCTTTTAGATTCTCTTTGGATAAATCAAGATAAATTTGTGAAGCTCCTATACCACGGAAAACGGCAGAATTAAAAAGTATCTGTGTTACCTGAATTGTTGATTCAAAGCTATTAGTCTGAGCAAAAGATTGAAGTTTAGAACCCATTGGCATAAACTTATCATCATCGCGTGGGAGAACTCCTTCATCAAATAAAATCGAATAGGTAGCATTTCCAAGAAGAGCAGCGAAATCAGGGAATGCCATCATCGGTTTTTGAATAAAATGAGTTAGAGAAGCAGTTACATCCACAGATGGAAGTGCATATCCGAACGCTTCGCTAACGGCAGCTTCCCCTTTTTTAATATCCAAAACAGCTATACGAATATCCTTATTATTTTCGAGTGCTTTATAAACAGCGTCATCGAGTGTATAAACCGTTTTTTGCGAAAATATCGTCATCGGTATCAAGAATATGAATAGTAATTCAATAATGGGTTTGTTCAGTTTCATCTTTTCCCTTTCTATAATAATAAATTAATTTTTTTTATTTAATCCAAACGGATTTTATATTAACAAATTCTTTGATGCCATAATGAGAAAGCTCTCTACCGAAACCCGATTTTTTAACGCCACCAAATGGGAGACGGGGGTCGCTTTTTACGTTGCCATTTATGAATACCGAACCCGATTCAATCTCTGCGGCAATCTCTTTTGCGCGTGTGATATTATTAGTCCAGATCGAAGCTCCCAAACCAAATTCGGAACTATTGGCTATTCTTAATACATCATTTTCATCTTCTGCATTTATTAGTGATGCAACCGGACCAAATATTTCATCATCATAAGCAGGCATACCCGGTTTAAGATTATCCAATATAGTCGGAGAATAAAAATAACCTTCTAAATCTAAAACTTCACCCCCGGTTACAACACTCGCACCCATCTCAATCGATCGCTTCACTTGAGCATCAAGCTCTATTAATAGGTCTTTACGAGCAATCGGACCGAGTTCGGTTTGGTAATCCATCGGATCGCCAATTTTCACATTTTTGAACTTTAGACGAAACGCATCTCGGAAAAGTTCATATATTTTTGCTTCCACTATAAAACGTTTAGATGCGATGCAACTTTCGCCATTATTTATTAAGCGACCTTTGACTGCGGCTTCGGCAGCCACTTCAATATCCGCATCATTAAGAACGATAAACGGATCGCTTCCCCCAAGTTCTAAAACTACCTTTTTCAAATTTTTTCCTGCACAAGAAGCTACTTTCTTTCCCGCATCTTCACTTCCGGTAAGAGTTACAGCTTTAACAATAGGATTATCAATTATTTTTTCAACTAAATCAGAACCGATTAAGAGTGTTTTGAACGCTCCTTCGGGGAATCCGGCATCATTAAAAATCTCTTCTATTGCAAGGGCTGACATAGGAACATTTGAGGCATGTTTTAATAAACAAGTATTACCTGCCATCAATGCAGGAGATGCGAATCTGAATACTTGCCAAAACGGAAAATTCCATGGCATCACTGCTAGTATTACTCCAAGAGGATCGAACCTTACATAACTTTCGGAAGCATCGGTAATTATTCTTTCTTCTTTTAATATTGTCTCTGCATTCTCCGCATAATACTCAGCCACAAGCGCACATTTTTCTATTTCAGCCACTGCTTGCGAGATCGGTTTCCCCATTTCAAGTGTAAGTATCTCACCATATTTTTTATTTCTTTCTTTGAGAATTTTTGCGACATTCAGCATCAATTCTTTTCTTCGAGCAAAAGAAGTATTTCTCCACTGCTTAAAGCATTCTTCGGCTTTGCTTATACTGATATTAATATCAGTAATATTATGCTGTTCAAATTCTTTAATCTTTTTACCGGTAAAAGGATTAATTGTTTGTATAGACATATAAGTCCTATTCTGATAATCTAAAATAAAGATTTTAATAGAAATTATGTAAAAAAAGAGAATTATATTGTTTTATCAATTTAAAAAAATTTGTTATGTTCATAAATGGTTTATATTCTTTAAAAATATAAAGGCGTTATAAATGGCAAAAACCCGCACACCTAAGACGTTTATTATTGATACAAACGTCATGCTTCACGACCCCACATGCATAAATCAATTTCAAGAAAATGATATTGTAATCCCATTGGCGGCAATTGAAGAACTTGATCATTTTAAAAGAGGGAGCCAAGTAATTAATTTGAATGCAAGGCAGTTTGCACGCACTTTAGATTCACTTACGGGTAATGCAATATTTAATGGAGGCGTTTCCCTGGGCAAGGGAAAAGGGAAAGTGAAGATTGCTATTTTCAAGGGTATTTCAAAAGAGATTCAAAATGTATTCAAAGAAGATAACGTTGATCACCGTATTCTAAGCGCCGCTTACGATATATATACTAAATCGAAAGGTAAAGCACCGGTAATACTTGTTACTAAAGACGTTAATCTTAGGATGAAGGCAAAAGCACTAGGCATTCCGGCAGAAGATTACACTACCGATAGAGTTGTGAATGCAGACGAATTATATAGTGGTAAAGATTTTGTAGAAAATTTTGATGATACCACGTTGCAGCATTTCTATGCTCCTCCTTATGAAGTTCCTGCTAAAGGAATAATGAAGAAGATTAAAAAAGAATTTGTACCTAATAAATATTTTATAATGCGTAATTCAAGTCGTTCGGTACTTTCTGTTCTCGATAGTGAGATGGAAAATTTCAGGAAGATCGATAAGCAAACCGTGTATGGAATTAAGCCACGCAACGCCGAACAGACATTCGCTATCGATGCTCTAATAAATAACGAAATACCATTAGTAACGCTGACCGGTAAAGCAGGAACCGGAAAAACTTTGCTTGCCTTAGCATCTGCTTTGGCAGTAAGAAAAAGTTATAGACAGATTTATATCGCTCGTCCGGTCGTGCCATTGAGCAATAAAGATATTGGATTTCTGCCCGGGGATGTGGAAAGTAAATTAGCTCCATATATGCAACCGCTTTGGGATAATCTAAAAGTTATTCAAGATCAATTTCCCGAAACAGATAAAAATCATCAAGCAATTAATAGCATGATTAAAGAAGATAAATTAGTTATTGAACCACTTAGCTATATCAGAGGAAGAAGCCTCCAAAGAATCTATTTTATTGTAGATGAAGCTCAAAATCTTACACCACACGAAATTAAAACAATTATTACACGAGCCGGCGAAGGGGCTAAATTAGTACTAACCGGTGATATCTATCAGATTGATCATCCATACTTGGATGCTGAATCAAATGGACTTTCTTATTTAATCGATCATTTTAAAGGGCAAAAATTATATGCCCATATTAACCTCGAAAAAGGGGAACGTTCCGAATTAGCGGAACTTGCAAGCAATCTATTATAGACAAAATAAAAAATGAAAAAATTTCTTTTTAAACCGTTTGAAGAGATGACTAGTGCCGATTACCACACAATTGGTTTCAAATCCGGACTCGAGATTCATCAACAATTATTAACCACTAAAAAATTATTTTGCAGATGTCCTGCCGGAAAATATTCTGAAGTTTATGATGCGGAAATTATCAGACACATGAGACCTACTCTATCGGAGCTTGGAGAATATGACGGCACGGCACTCATGGAATTTAAAACTAAGAAAGATATCACGTATAGAATAAAAAGGGAAACAGTTTGCACTTATGAGATGGATGATACCCCTCCATTTTTAATCAATGAGGACGCACTTGATATCGCGCTTACTATCGGACTATTAATGAACTGTGCAATAGTCGATGAACTGCATATTGCACGAAAACAATATTTAGACGGAAGTATTCCTACCGGATTTCAAAGGACTGCAATTTTTGGACTCAATGGAGAGATACCATTCAAAGATAGAACTATCTCGATAACACAGATGTCGATTGAAGAGGATTCCTGCCGTGAAGTTTCCGATCAAGGACATTCGAGGATCTATTTAACTGACCGCCTTGGGATGCCATTAATTGAGACAGTAACCGGACCCGATATGCGAACACCGCAGGAAGTGGCGGAAGTCGCTCATATATGCAGTCGTCTGGTTAGAAGTACTCAATTAGTGAGGCGCGGAAGCGGAGCCGCTCGCGAGGACGTAAACGTTAGTGTAGAGGGAGGAACACGTATCGAAATTAAGGGTGTCCCGAAAATCGGAAGGATTCCTCTCCTTACTTATAATGAAGCGATGAGACAGTGGAATCTTTTACGCCTACGTGATGAATTAAATAAAAGAGGAATTACTAAAGAAACATTCACCTCAAAATCCGAAGATATTACGAAAGTAATAAAGAAAACAGATTACCTTCCTTTGCGCAATGCAATTGATGAAGGGAGTGTGGTGAAGTGCGTTGTCTTAAATGGTTATACTGGATTGCTTCATTGGCAGACACAAACCGACACCTATTTCTCCCGTGAGATTTCGGATCGTGTAAGAGTAATTGCTTGCCTTACGAAAATTCCGAATATTATTCATTCAGATAGCAAGGGGGATAATATCTCCTCTGCAGAGTGGAGCAATATTAAGAAATCGGTTAATGCCTCAGATAATGATTCTCTTGTATTGGTATGGGGGAACGAGCAGGATACGGAAACCGCAGTTAAGGAAATTAATATTAGAGCTAAGGAAGCTACCATTGGAGTGCCATCGGAAACGAGACAAGCTCTTAGGGATGGAACAAATGGTTTTGAACGAATCCTACCGGGAGCAGATAGAATGTATCCCGATACTGATCTTCCGCCCACTCAAATAAAAAGAGAAAAATTAGAAAAATTAAGCAAAAATATTCCCGAAAGATATTGGGATAGAGAAGAGTGGTATTACTCGCTCGGAATTCCGAAAGACGTTATCCCCGATCTCGCTATATCTAAATTTGCAGAATTATTTAAGTATCTTGTAGTGGAACTAAATATTAATCCGACTCTTGCCGCTGTTACATTAATCCAATTCCCGAAGCGGTTAAAAAAGAAAAATTTGGATTTAAGTCTCATGGATGAAAGGATGATTCTAAGAATATTCAAAACGTATCGTGAAGGGATATTACCGAAAGATTCAATCCTAACAGCATTGGAATTATCGATTAAAAAAGGGAAATATTATCCCGAAATGTTACCGAGACCCGCAACAATAAAAGAAGCAAAAGTGCTTATTGAAGAATGTAGTACAGAATTAAGTCAAATTAAATTAAGAGACTATAAGAATGCTAAGAAGATCATTATGAGTCAAGTAATGGAAAAACTCCGAATGAAAATTGATGCTGCAATAGTGTATAATTACGTTACTAAAATTGAGGTATAAATGAGACCGGGTAGAACAATATTTCTTGTGCTAGTTTTAGCAATAATAGGCATTCAATTTATCGAAGTTGAAAGAACAAATCCGCCGGTAACCGATGAGATTAAAGCCCCGGCAGATATAATGGAAATCCTTAAAAAATCATGCTATGACTGTCATTCAAATGAAACAGTCTGGCCTTGGTATAGTAAAGTAGCCCCTGTCTCATGGCTTGTGGCAGATGACGTCGAAAAAGGAAGGAAGCATCTCAATTTCTCTACTTTTGAATCATTGGATACCAGCGTAAAATTCAAGAAAAAAGATGAAATTTTAGAAGAAGTACAAAACGGCGAAATGCCTCTTGACATATACACATTGATGCATCCCACTTCAAGTCTTGAGATATTGCAGAAAGCAAAAATTGAAAAATGGGTTACCGGTAAATCAAGAATGACAAATTGATATAAATGTTAGATAAATATTTAATGATTTCGTAAATTAGGAGTAAGTATCTAAATAAAAATGTCAATTTATTTATAAAGTTTAAAGAAAAAGAGATGAAAGGAAAGAAAAATGGCTGATCCAAAGAAATATAGTCACTCGGAACTTGATGAAACCGAAATACGAGAATGGCTTGAATCATTAGAATATGTACTTCAATCGGGTGGACCTGAGAAAGTGAAGGCATTGCTTCATGACCTCGATATGTATGCGCATGAGGCAGGAGTAGAGTTACCTTTCACGGCAAACACTCCTTATATAAACACAATTACAAAGGAAAAGCAGTCTCCATTTCCGGGCGGAAGAGAAATAGAAAGAAGAATTAAAAGCTTAATCCGCTGGAATGCTATGGCAATGGTCGTAAGAGCAAATAAAGAAGAGCAGGGTATTGGTGGACACATCTCAACGTATGCTTCGGCTGCTACTTTATACGAAATTGGTTTTAACCATTTCTTTAAAGGAAAAGATGAAAATCGAGACGGCGATATTATCTATTTTCAGGGACATGCTTCGCCGGGTATTTATGCAAGAGCATTCTTAGAAGGACGCATTTCCAAAGAATTATTAGAAAATTTTAGACGAGAATTAAAACCGGGCGGCGGACTTTCATCATATCCTCATCCATGGTTAATGCCCGATTTTTGGGAATTTCCAACTGTTTCAATGGGTCTCGGTCCAATCATGGCAATCTATCATGCACGTTTCAATCGTTATTTGGAAGATAGAGGATTAAAGAAACCGAGTGATCAGAAGGTATATGCTTTCCTTGGCGATGGTGAAACGGATGAACCGGAAACACTCGGAGCTATTTCACTTGCAGCACGCGAGAAATTAGATAATCTCATTTTTGTAATTAATTGTAATCTTCAACGTCTCGATGGTCCTGTAAGAGGAAATGGAAATATTATTCAAGAATTGGAGAGAAATTTCAGAGGGAACGGTTGGAATGTAATAAAAGTCATTTGGGGCAGCGATTGGGATTCTCTTCTTGATGCAGATAAATCGGGTCTTTTAGTAAGAAGAATGAATGAAATGATTGATGGTGAATCTCAAAATCATATCGTCAAAGATGGTAAATATATACGTGATAGCTTTTTTGGAAAATATCCCGAACTTCTGGAATTAGTAAAAGATTATTCGGATGAACAATTGGAGAAGATGAAACGTGGCGGACATGATCCGCTTAAAGTATTCGCTGCTTATAAGGCTGCTATCGAGCATAAAGGACAACCGACAGTAATCCTTGCTAAGACTGTTAAAGGTTATGGGCTTGGCGAAGCAGGCGAAGGGAAGAACGTTACTCATCAGCAGAAAAAATTGAATGACGAAGAATTAAAAGAATTTAGAACACGATTCGGAATTCCGATATCAGATGAAGATGTGGCTAAAGCTCCATTTTATAGACCTACCGAAGATAGTGCTGAGATTAGATATCTAAAAGAAAGGAGGAAGGCCTTAGGAGGTTATGTACCTAAGCGAATTGTGAAAGCGCAACCAATTCAAACTCCCTCTGAAGAACTTTTTGAAGAATTTTATTCGGGAACAGATGGAAGAGATGTTTCCACTACTATGGTGTTCGTTAGAATATTAACAAAATTATTGAAAGATAAAGAAGTTGGTAAATTAATTGTACCGATAGTGCCCGATGAAGCAAGAACATTCGGAATGGAATCATTATTCCGCCAAATCGGAATCTATTCTCATATCGGACAGCTTTATGAACCGGTAGATAGAGACAGCTTGCTTTATTATAAAGAAGCAAAGAACGGACAGATTTTAGAAGAGGGAATTACCGAAGCAGGTGCTATGTGCTCATTTATTGCTGCCGGTTCTGCTTATGCAAACCATGGAATAAATATGATCCCATTCTTTACATACTATTCGATGTTCGGATTCCAAAGAATTGGGGACTTAGCTTGGGCAGCAGCCGATATGAGAGTAAAAGGATTTATGCTCGGTGCTACAGCCGGCAGAACCACTCTTGCAGGTGAAGGACTTCAACATCAAGATGGCAATAGTCTTCTTTTATCATACACAATTCCAAATTTAGTTTCGTATGATCCAGCATTCGCTTATGAATTGGCGGTTATTATTCGTGATGGTATTTATCGTATGTATGAAAAGCAGGAAGATATTTATTACTACATCACGATTATGAATGAGAATTATCCAATGCCTAAGATGCCTGAAGGTTCTAGAGAAGGAATCTTGAAAGGTATGTATAAATTTAAGGCAACAGAAAAGAAAAACTCAAAAGTGAAAGCTAACCTAATGGGTAGCGGAACTATTATGAATGAAGTAATTAAAGCAGCCGAAATACTTGAATCAAAATATAATGTTGCCTCTGATGTTTGGAGCGTTACAAGTTATAAATTGCTTCATTTGGATGCTCAAGAAACAGAAAGATGGAATATGTTAAATCCTGATAAAAAAGAGAGAACTTCCTATGTAAGTGAAATAACAAAGGGAGAAAAGGGAGTATTTATTGCTGCATCTGATTTTGTTCAGATTATGGGAGATTCACTTGCTAAGTGGCTACCTGCTCCGCTTCATACACTCGGCACTTTCGGATTTGGAAGAAGCGAAGGAAGAGAATCGCTTAGAGATTTCTTTGAAGTGGATGCTAAGCATATTGTTTATGCCACTCTATATTCGTTAGTAAAAGAGAAACAATTAAAACCGGATGTTCTTAAAAAAGCAAAAAAAGAACTTGGAATTAACCCGGATAAACCTAATCCTGCTAAATCTTAATTAAAAAGAAAAAATTGGAAGTGATAGATATGGCTATAGAATTTAAATTACCAATGTTAGGCGAGAATATTAAGTCGGCAGATATTCTTAAGATTCTTGTCTCCGAAGGTGATAAAGTAGAAAAAGATCAGATTGTTCTCGAACTCGAAACCGATAAAGCGACAATGGAAGTGCCGATTGAAGAAGCCGGCACAATTACTAAAGTACTTTTGAAAGAAGGTGCAAAAGCAGATATCGGAGCAGCGGTTTTTACTTATGAACCGGCTTCGGGTGATGAAAAATCTGATGCTGAAGATTCAAAAAAGGGACAATCTAAAAAGGAAACTCCTAAAGAGGAGGAATCGAAAAAAGAGACTATAAAAAAAGAAGAAGATAAAAAGGAAGAACTGTCAGTAAGCTCCGCGACTAATCCGAAAGAAGATAAAGGAAGTGCTAAGGAACCGGATAAATCGGTGAATTTAATTACTCCACTCTCGGCAAATGTTACAGAGATGCCCGATAAAATTGCTCCTGCTTCTCCATCGGTAAGAAGATTCGCTCGTGAGATTGGAATCGATATTCATTCGGTTAGAGCTTCGGGCAATAATGGAAGAATCACAATCGAAGACGTTAAAGCTTATGCAAAGAGTATGAATGAACTGATTTCTTCGGGTGGAGCCGGAGCTTCTGGCGGAGGCGGTTCGTTCTATAAAGAAACTTTACCCGATTTCACTAAATGGGGTGATATAGAAAAACAACCGATGAGCAATATCCGAAGAAAAACGGCGGAACATCTATCTTATGCTTGGCAGACGATCCCTCACGTTACGCAATTTGAAAAAGCTGATATTACAGAGCTAGAAAAGATCAGAAAGCAATTCGGGAAAAAAACAGAAGAAGCCGGAGGTAAGCTTACCGTTACTGCAATATTGATTAAAGTAATTGCTTCTGCGCTTAAAGTATTCCCACAGTTCAACTCCAGTATTGATATGGAAAAGAACGAAATTATTTATAAGAAATATTTTAATATCGGTATTGCTGTTGATACCGAAAGAGGATTATTGGTACCGGTAGTAAGAGATGCCGATAAGAAAAATGTAATTCAAATTGCTGCTGACCTTGCGGAGATATCAAAGAAAGCACGCAATAGAAAATTATCACTTGAAGATATGCAAGGCGGTTCGATTTCGGTAAGTAATTTGGGCGGTATTGCGGGGACTTATTTTACTCCTATCGTTAATGCTCCGGAAGTGGCAATACTCGGTGTATCACGTTCGGCAATGGAGCCGGTTTATATCGATGGGAAATTTGAACCGAGATTGATGATGCCTCTATCGTTATCGTATGATCATAGAATTATAGACGGAGCTGATGCAGCCCGATTCATTAAATGGGTAGTAAGTGCATTGGAACAACCGTTTTTACTTACATTAGAAGGTTGATAGAATATGAGTACAAAAACTGAATTATTGGTAATTGGAGGTGGACCGGGAGGATATGCTGCAGCATTCTTGGCTGCAGATCTTGGTATGCAAGTTACATTGGTGGATATGGAAAAACATCCGGGCGGAGTTTGCCTTTGGAGAGGTTGTATCCCATCTAAAGCTCTCCTTCATATTGCTAAATTAATAAAAGAAGCAGAAGAAGCTGAAAAAATTGGAATTAAGTTCGGTAAACCGGAAATAGATGTTAATAAGATAAGAGAATTTAAGAATGGTGTCGTAGGTAAACTTACAGGTGGATTGGGGCAATTAGCAAAACAGAGAAAAGTAAATTTTATTCAAGGTAAAGCAACATTCGTTAATTCCACATCAGTATCTATTGCAAAAAGCGACGGAACAACCGAGACAGTAGAATATAATAAAGCGATATTGGCAACGGGTTCAGTGCCTTCAAAAGTACCGGGACTATCGATCGATTCCGAGCGTGTAATGGATTCTACCGGTGCACTCGAAATGAATGATGTACCGGAAAAACTTCTTGTTGTAGGCGGTGGTTATATAGGACTTGAATTAGGTTCTGTGTATGCAGCCCTCGGTAGTAAAGTAACGGTTGTGGAGATGACTTCGGGACTTCTTCCCGGTGCTGATCGCGATCTAGTTGCCGTCCTAGCTAAAAGAGTTACTTCACTTATGTCTGCAATTTATCTCGATACAAAAGTTGTGGAACTCAAAGAAGTAAAAGAAGGAATCAAGGTGAAATTTGAAGGTCCTAAAGTTACTGATCCGGAGCAGATATTCGATAAAGTATTAATTTCGGTTGGAAGAAGACCTGTAACTACGGGCTTCGGAATAGAAAATACAAAAGTAAAGGTTAATGAAAGAGGTTTTGTAGTTGTAGATAAACAGATGAAAACAGATGACCCTGCAATATTCGCAATCGGAGATATCGTTGGCAACCCGATGTTAGCGCATAAAGCTTCTGCGGAAGGGAAAGTGGCTGTGGAAGTAATTCACGGTGAAAAATCTTTCTTTGAACCGGCACAAATCCCGGCAGTGGTTTTCACAGACCCTGAATTAGCTTGGGCAGGTCTTACTGAATTAGAGGCAAAGGAAAAAGGGATAGAAGTTCAGATTGCAAAATTCCCATGGGGTGCAAGCGGCAGAGCAACTACATTGGATAGAAACGATGGCCTTACTAAGTTAATTATCGAACCGGGAACGGAGCGAATTCTTGGCGTTGGTATGGTTGGCGTTGGAGCAGGCGATATGATTGCCGAAGGTGCTCTTGCAATCGAAATGGCTGCGAACGTTAAGGATCTTTCTTTGACAATACATCCACATCCTACTTTATCTGAGACAATGATGGCTGCTGCAGAAGTATTTTATGGACATGCAACCGATATGTATAGACCAAAGAGAAAATAATGCGGTTAAAATATTTTGTATTGATCTTATTATTCAGTGCGGTTTCGATAAATGCTCAAGATTGGGTACGGTTCGATTCGCTTCTTGTAAAAGGGATTGATCAAATATATGGTATAAAATTTCAGGAAGCGGAGAAGACATTTAAGATAGTGGAAAAAGAATACCCGCGGCATCCCGCGGGTAAGTTTTTTGCAGCTATGATTACGTGGTGGAAAATTGCTACCGATATCGATAATACTCAATATGATGATGAGTTTTATGATCAATTAGATGATGCAATTGATCTTTGCGATGATATACTTGATGATAACGATAAGAATGTCGATGGTCTCTTTTTCAAAGGCGGCTCTCTTGGATTTAGAGGAAGACTCCTTGCAATAAGAGAAAATTGGTTTGATGCTGCTTTGGATGGAAAAGAGGCACTTCCATTGATCTTCAAAGCCTATGAAAATGATCCCAAGAGAATTGACGTTCAGATGGGTTTTGGAATTTATAACTATTATGCCGCCGTAATACCTGCTCGTTATCCGGTCGTAAAACCATTTATGGTTTTCTTTCCTAAAGGAGATAAAGAAAAAGGGCTGAAACAATTAGAGCATGTTGCCTTTAATGGACGATACACTAAAATTGAATCGCGCTATTTTCTGATGACACTCTATTTCCAATTTGAAAATAATTGGGAAGAGGCAATGAAGTATGCAAAACTATTGATTAAAGATTATCCCGATAATCCCGTTTTTCAAAAATATTACGGAACTATATTCGTTAGACAAAATGATTACGCATCCGCCCAGAAAGTATTTAGAAATGTTCTTGATAAAGTAAAAAAAGGTTACCCTGCATATAATGATAGATTTGAAAGAGAAGCCGAGTATTATATCGGAATGCATCACAGAGAAAAAGGAAATATAGATTCTACAATTTATTATTTATCTAAAAGTGTATTCATTTCTAAAGTAATTGAAAAAGATGAACCGAAAGGTTTTTTGATAATGGGTTCGCTCTATCTTGCAATGGCTTATGATCAAGCAGGACGCCGTCAGGAGGCAATAAAATTATATAAAGAAATTTTAGATTATCCTGATAGAAGCAATTCCCGCAAACTCGCCGAACAATACCTCAAAACACCGTATAAAGATTAGTTAATATTTTTTTGTTATTTCAATTGCGCAATTAAATTTGAATTACTATTGAGTAAAAATTTTCTCCTTAAGTTTTTATACTCAAAAATACTAAACTAATAATTTACTTCGTTATTTTTATTATATCAATGATAATCGACATAATAAGTAGTGCAAAAATATTGGTACTATCTTTTCTAATTATTTCTAATTATGTTTTTTATATAATAATAAAATATTCGAGGTACTACTATGAAAAAGATACTATTATCTCAATTAGCATTGCTTCTGATTTTTAACTTCTACATCAAAAATGATATTGCTTTTCTATCATCTTCTAAATTAAACAAATTATGTGACCGAGTTACACCCAACAATTACAGTGTTTTTTATAAATCCATTAATCATTTCGTTTACTTTAAATAATTACATCGAGGGGTTATGAAAAAAACAAGATTCATTACAGTTACTCTTCTGACAATAACACTTTTCTCTTCAACTTTAATTAAATCGCAATGGGAGGTGCAAAATAGCGGTACTACAAAAAACTTATATGGGATTTGCTTAATTGATTCATTGAACGTATGGATAACAACAAGCACATCCGAATATTTACAAACAAAAGATGGAGGGAAAAACTGGGAGTTAAAGGAGATAGAGGGTGAAGACTATCTTAAGAGTATATTTTTTGTAAATAAGAAAGTAGGATATGCTACCGGGGGATTGGATAAGATTTATTCGACAAAAGATGGAGGAGATACATGGGAATTATATGATACAACGTATAATTATTCATTCCAGGATATTCAATTTATAGATGAAAATAATGGCTGGATAGTTGGATATATGTTTATTGATGAAGGGCATAGTAAAGGGATAATTCTTCATACCTCAAATGGTGGCAAAACATGGGAAACACAATTAGCGATTGGAGGGGACTCACCTTATAAACTTATTAAATTCAACTCAATAAGAATGAAAGATGAAAATATAGGTTGGGCTAATTCTTCTCCACCACATGATGGTTTTGGGGATACAGATGTATTTAAGACTGAGAATGGCGGCATCCAATGGGAATTTATAACTACTTTTAGGAGACCTACTTTAAGACTAAAACTAGCTAGTGGAGACA